>ERZ1034980.51-NODE-51-length-115211-cov-21.863125_pt1 | contig 115211 bp, 94 predicted proteins | sample MGYA00520622_ERZ1034980 | MGnify/ENA primary metagenome ERZ1034980 (study PRJEB33766, sample SAMN09781791) | gut metagenome | biome: gut microbiome | host: Homo sapiens | place: Madagascar | study: EMG produced TPA metagenomics assembly of the PRJNA485056 data... | reverse complement strand
TGGGTAGCTCAGTTGGTAGAGCAGGGGACTGAAAATCCCCGTGTCAGGGGTTCGACTCCCTTCCCCGCCACCAGTAAACGCCGAGGTCGGAGGCTATGTGTCTCCGGCCTCGTTTTTTGTGTGGGAAAAGCGTGGGAAAAAGCGTGGGAAAAACTGCGCGAGAAACGCCCCTCTGAATCTATAGGCGCGTCCCTACATGCGGACGCGGGAGGTCCCGTCTGAAGGACAGAGAGGCGGTTTCAATGAGCGAGGGCAAGGGTTTGGGGCGTCGGTTCGACTGCATGTGCGTGGACGTGGCTGACCTCAATGGCGTGACGAACGCGCTCGACTGGGCGGAGTACCGCGTCGACGTGTGCCGCACTCTCGTCAACGCCACGTTCCAGGCTTTCGACACTGCGGGTAGGGACGTTGAGGACGTCGCGGCATGCTCGAACCTAATGCAAGCCGTAGACGATATGCTCGTCACGGTCGCGCAGCAGATAGGGCACATCCAGGACGGCGTAGTGGCCATGGAGACGTCCGCAGGCGACGGCGCAGGCAACGGCGCGGGCCCCGGCCTCGGCAGCGACTAGGGAGGAGCGCGTAATGGGCTGGTTCTTCGGGATTCTCGGCGTTACGGGCGTGATTATCGCCCTGATAGCCGTGGTGTTCTTCGTGCTGAACCTGGGCGCTGACGCCTACCTGTGGTGGTGGAGGCACTTCTCGGACACGCCGGAGCAGAGGAGGCGCAGGCGCGAGGAGCGCGCCAGGCGCAGGGACGCCAGGCGCGGCGGGAGTGGCCGCTAGCGGCCTGAACTCGTAAGGTACCTTGCGAGTTTCGATATTCAAAAACGGGTGTTCGCCTTAAATGATCTGACCCCGCCGGTCCCTTTGGGCTGGCGGGGTCTTGGCATGGGTGGGGGTGCGCGAATGGCCCTGTAGCCTCCGTGCCGCCTCGTGGAGGCGAGGCTGCGGCCTCTCGGGTGGTGGTGCCCAGAGGGGCGGCGGCTCCTGACGGTCGGGGACGTCCGCCCGGCCCCTCCTCCCTGACGCCCGCGCCGTGAGGCGCGGGCTGGGGCGCGCTAGCGCCCGGACTCGCCCGTCTTAGACGCTGGCGTCAGGCACCCTGACCACGCGGGAGAGAAGACCGTCGCCACTGCCGCCCATGGCGAGGAGCACGGCGTCACGGAAGCCCTCGGCGTGCTCGCGGTCGGTGGTCCTCGCCAGAAGCTCCGTGGTGTCCCTGAGGCCGCGCGAGGCGGCTATGACGGTTGGCCTGCGCTCCCTTGCCCTGACGGTCAACAGGTCGGTCAGAAGCTCAAGCCTTGGGCGCGTCCACCTGGTGGCGTCGAGGCCCGCGAGAGCGAGGAGCGCGGCCCCGCGCATGGCGGAGAAGCGGCTCGCCATGCTGTCGGCCCCGTAGGCGTCGAGGCCCTTAAGGTCGAGCATGAGGGCCGGGACGTCAACGTAGCGGCTCCCGCGCGTGCGGGCGCACAGCCACGCGGCGTACAGGTCGGCCCGCTCGCCGCCTATGGCCCACGCGAGGCGCTGCCCCGGCTCCGGCCCGGCAATGCCCTCGAACGCGCCCCGCTCGCGTACCACTCCGTCAGATACGGCGTCCGGCACGCCCGCGCGGCGCATTATGGCCCTGGCGTACCTCTCCCCGCCGCTCTCCACGGCAAAGTCACCCATTCCGGTAGTCTCCTTCCTAGAACGGCCCACGGTCGGGCCTTATCACGTTCATCTCGTACAGCTCCTCCGGCGTCAGCGGCAGCGGGTGGCTGTGGGCCTCCATGTATCGCTCTATGCCGTCCGCGTCCGTCGGGACGCCTGTGACCTCGTACGGCATCGAGGCCATGAGGCGGGACAGCCGCTCGGCTGCGTGTCGCCTCCGCTTACGCTCGCGCTCCGCCGCGCGCTCGTTCATCGTTTCCGTGTCCTTCCTTCCTTTTCCTCCCGTCCCCACCCCCGCCCCCGTGGCGTCTCGCCTCGCGCGCGTGCGCGTAAAGCGGCTATTGCCGCGCCGATCGCCCCGTCTCTCTCGCCGCGCTGTCGCTATTGGTCATCGCCCATAGAACGGTCAACGTGGCCGGGACGGTAACGTACCTGTAGGAGGGGGGTGGGGAGGATAGGGAGTTCTAGCTTCTAGTGGGTTGTGGGCGTGTCGCTAGCTACTAGCCCGAATCGCACAAGCTACTCGATAGGTCAGACGTTCGAGTAGCCTTTACTTAAAAGACTAGCTAACTCGACTTGTAGCACATCAAACGGTAAACTGCTGTCCTGCCGTTGTGGCCTCTTGACGCTATTGATATGACGCCCTTGCGAAGCATCGAGGAGACACATAGACTGACGGAGTTCTCCGTCATGTCGAGGGCGTCGGCTACGTCCGCCCTCGGCCTTGAAAACGTGCCGTCCTCGCGCTGGTAGCGCATCAGTTCGAGCAGCACGCATATCTCCGTGCCGCTCGCCCTGCATTCCCTGAGGAGTGTCGGCACGCCGTCGTGGACCATGGTGAAGCCCCAACGTCGCGCGTGCCCGGCCTTCGCGGCGCTCACCTACGGCCCTCGACCTCGCGGCGGCGCAGCTCGGCGTCAATGAGGAGCATGCGGCCCTGGTGCTCGGACACGTAGGCGTCGCGCACGGCGGCGTCCACGCTATCCGTCCTGCGGAGGGCCTGGACCTCGGTGAACTCAAGGTTTCTGAGGAGGCTTGTAGTGAGGTTCCTGTAGTCCATTGCCGGGACCTCCCTACTCAAGACCAAGCATCTTGAGGGACGCGGAGACGTTGATGCGCAGGACGTTGCGCACCCGCGCGGCTTTGAGCTGCCCGTCCTCAATCATGCGGTAGACGGTCTTGGTGCTGACGCCGATGCGCTCGGCGAACTCGCGAACTGTGTCAAACCCGTTCATTGCATCGTCCTTTCTCTTTCGCTGTCGTGTAGTCCACGCGTGGATAGGGGAGAGAATGAACGGGCAATCAGGGAAAATAAATATGGGTCTGACCTGCGGATTCAGTTTTCAGCGCAAAACAACGCGCCCCACTTGAAAAATCGGCCTCAAAAAGGGCTGATTTTCAAGTGGGGCGCATAAAGGGGCTGTGAAAACTGAATAAATGACTTTGGCTAATTTGGCGGCACCGCAATTCGCGGGTCTTCCTTCATAGTCCGTTCATAAACATATGTCCGTCTCGCCTCGTCCAGCATGTGCGCGAGTGATTCGTCGTCCATGGCTTCTAGATATTTGCTAATGCAATGCATAAACATTTTGCGCTCGTACTCGCGCTGGGCGTCTTCCGTCTGCGGCCTCAAGTACTTGCAGATAAGCAGGTACACGGCATTGAAGCTCTCGACCGTCTCGGAACATGCGCGATTCAAATCTCCCGCGTTGGTAATACGCGCGCTTTCGTATGCGGCCCATAGAATCGATTGGACCAGCTGAACGGTTTTTAACGCTGACAGGCTTGCTTTACCCGTCTTCCAACAGCTGATAGACGCAGCGGATGGACCGTCTTTCTGCTCCGCTACCGCCCCTTGCGTGAGTTGTGGGAACATGCCGAACAGCTCGCTTACAAACTCGCCTTGCAAATCGCCAAACGGCTTCTTTTTGCTGAGGCCGAACAGCCGGACGGAACTATTCATCTCGCACTCGATGCGGCCCGAATCCAGAAGCCTGGAAATCAGCTCGTGTGCCTCGTCTTCCTCCATGCCTAGCCCTCCGTCCCCGTGAGCTTCAGAATCTCGGCGGGCCTCCTGGTCATGGCGACTTCCGTCAGCCTCGCGGCCTCGCGCTTGGCGTTGGGGTCGGCGCTCGCGTAGGTGTTGAGCGTCATTGCCACGTTGGCGTGACCGAGGTTGCTCGCGGCGGTCTTCACGTCGCCGCCCGCTGCCAGGTACATGGTCGCCCACGTGTGGCGCAGGTCATGGAACGTGGGGACGCGCCCCTCGGTGCCCCTGACGCCAAGGGCCTTTGCAAGCGTCGCCCAGCCGCGCCCGAGCGTCCTCGGGTTCATGAATCCCACGGCATCGCCGAGTACGTAGGAGGAGCCGTCTAGCGTCGCCCCCGCCTCGGCAAACGCGACGAGCTGGGCGCGACGCCAGTCGCCGAGGAGGCTTGTCAGGGCCTCGGGGAGGGCGACGTCTCGCGCTCTGTCGGTCTTCGTGTCCTTCTCGTAGCAGCCGCCCACGCCCTCGCCTATGGCGCGCCTGACCCACAGCGTGCGGGCCTCAAGGTCAACGTCTCGCCACTGAAGGGCGCATATCTCGCCCTCCCTGAGGCCCGTGTAGAGCGCCACGCGGGCCGCGACGGTCACGGGGGTCAGCTCCATGTCCCCAAGCGACGCGAGGACGCGGGCGCGCCCCTCGGTGTCGAGGGCGTTTATGCCCTTCTTGACCTTGGTGCGCTTCGGCGGCTTCACGGGGTCAACGGGGTTGCGGTCAATGACGCGCATGTTCACGGCGTCGGCCATGACCTGCTTGAGGAGCCTGTGGCACTTGCCCACGGTGGAGGAGGAGAGGCCGCGCCCGGTGAGCTCGGCCTCCCAATCCCTGACCTGCTCGGGCGTCAGCCCCTCCACGGCGACGCCAGCGAACGCCTCGCGTATGAACTTGGCCGTCGCGCGGTAGCCCTTCACGGTGGATGCCTCCACGGCGTGGCGCTCCTCAAGCGACGCTATGAAGGCGTCCACGTAGTCGGGGACGGGGCGCTTGGCCGCAGTGGTCGCGGACCGCCCCCGCTTGGCGTCTATCTCGGCCTGGTTCTCCATTTCGGCGCGCCAGACGCTAAGCTCGCGCTTCGCCTCGGCCTTGCCCTTGGCGTCAAGGACCTTCGACCTCTTGCGCCACTTCCCCCCATCGTCCTTGTACATGAGGTACCCGCGATAGCCGCCCTTGTGGGATTCAAGACCCGCAGCCGTATAGAACATTGCCCCTCCTGGTCGAGCGTGGGAAAAATCGTGGGAAAAACGTGGGAAAAACAGCTCTGTCAAACTTGTACACCACGGTCTATCATAGACCAACAGAGAGGCTTTCTACCTGCGCGTTTGCGGTATGCCATGGAAAGGGCGTCAATTTCAGTTCTCGCAGGAAATAGAACTGAAAATCCCCGTGTCAGGGGTTCGACTCCCTTCCCCGCCACCAGTAAACGCCGAGGTCGGAGGCCTAATGTCTCCGACCTCGTTTTTTGTATGCACCGTCTGCTCGCCCGGCGTTCACCCAAGGCCCCGTATGCTCCGCCTCTGCCTGCACCTCGCCTAGTACCTAACGCGGAAGTCCCTCTCGCCAGCGACGACGCCCTCGTCCTCGCGAGAGTCTATGGCGTAGCGGGCGTACCGGTGCATCATGTCCGCCAGCTGCGAGAAGAACGCGCCGATCTGCGTGTCCGTGCCCTGCAGCACGCAGGTCACGCTGCCGTCGTACTCGTTGCGCACCCAGCCGGTGAGCCCCAGCCCGCTTGCTATGCGCGAGGACGTCCAGCGAAAGCCCACGCCCTGGACCTGCCCCACAAAGCGATACCGCGTGCGCCTCAGGGCGCCGTCCCCTGCCTGCATGATTGCCTCTCGCCTCCGGCTGTCCGTTTATGGTGGGCGTCCGCGCTTGCGGAAGGGACGCCCCTTTCCACGCGCTTACAATAGTACCCACGATACCTCGCGCGCCCGCCGCGCTCAGATTCCGAAGGGAGATTCTGTGGCAGCAAAGTGCAACATCATGTGTGACTCCACCTGTGACTTCACGGCCGCCCAGGCAGCCGAGAAGAACGTTCGCATCCTGCCGTTCCACTACGTCGAGGCGGACCGCCCCGACGGCGGCCTTTCCGGCGACGACGACCTCTTCCAGTCCCGCAGCGCCCACGAGTTCTACGACGCCATCCGCCGCGGCGCCTGCCCCATGACCTCCCAGCCCTCCCAGCTCGAGTACGACGAGGCCTTCCGCGAGGCCTATGAGTCTGGCGTGCCCACGGTGCTCTTCTGCATCTCCAGCGGCATCTCCGGCGGCTACGAGGGCGCCCTCATGAGCCTGCAGCGCCTGAAGGACGAGCACCCCGACGAGGAGGTGCGCATCTACGTGGTGGACAGCCTGCTTGCCTCCACCGCCCTCACGCTTTTCCTTGACGAGGCCTGTGCCCAGCGCGACGCTGGCCTCAACGCCGAGCAGCTGGCCATGTGGGCCGAGGAGGCCCGCTACCACGTCCACACCCTCTTCATGGTGGACAACCTCGACGCGCTGCACCGCGGCGGCCGCCTGCCCAAGGGCGTAGCCGTCATCGGAGACGCCCTGGACGTCAAGGCACTTCTCCACTTCAACCTGGACGGCACGCTGGGCATCCGCGCCGTGGCGCGCGGCCGCAAGAAGGGCATGCGCAAGCTGGCCGACTACTTCCAGAAGAACCGCGAGCTGGAGCCCTACGGCCACGTTGCCGCCGTGGGCGACGCCGACGCCGCGGAGGACGGCTTCAACGTTGCCTCCGAGCTCAAGCGCGTCGACCCCGAGATGCGCGTCCTGCGCCCCACCATCGGCCCGACCATTGGCTCCCACGTCGGCCCCGGCATGGTCTCCTGCTGCTTCTGGGGCAATGACCGCCGCAAGAACAAGCAGGTCACCAAGGTCAAGGGCGTGAGGGAGACCAAGTAGCGCCCCGGCGTCCGGCCGCCGCAGGCGGCACCACTACCAGCGTCATCAGAGACACCACCATCAAGGAGAGACGATGGGCTTCACAAGAAGAGATTTCCTTGCCCTTGCGGGCGTAGGCACCCTGGCCGGCATCGCCGGCTGCACAAAGCCCGAGCAAAAGCCCGCCGAGGACCCCGGCAACGGACCCCAGGACTCCCAGGTTGACCTCGAGGAGTTCAAGGACCTTGCCCTTAACGAGGGCGCCTGGCGCTACGACGAGGACAATGACGTCTACTACCAGCTGGGCCTTGCCTACTGCAAGTCTCCGGCCACCAAGACCTACGAGTCCCTGGCCGTCTTCGTACCCGGCAAGTACTTCTCGGCCGAGAAGAACGGCGACACCTACCGCTGCACCGTTGACGAGAAGGCCGTCGTGGGCGGTTTCACCCCCTCCACGGCGCCCATCCTCATGCCCGTCAACACCGGCACGCTGAGCCCGCAGACCAGTCCCACCACCTACTCCTACGACGGCCTGGCCCCCTTCATGCAGGCGGGCTGCATCTACGTCTACGCCGGCTTCCGCGGCAGGAGCGCCGGCTACGACACCGCCAGCGGCAAGAACGAGCTCTACCCGGGCGGCTCTCCGTGGCCCGTGGTGGACCTCAAGGCCGCCGTTCGCTACCTGCGTTACAACGCGGGCTGCCTGCCGTGCGACGCCTCGCGTGTCTTCGTCTTTGGCTTTGCGGCTGGCGGTGGCGTGAGCGCCGTCCTGGGCTCCTCCGGCAACTCCGCGCTCTACGCTCCCTACCTCGAGTCCATTGGCGCCGCCACGCACGACGCCAAGGGCGCCGCCCTCTCTGACGCCGTCTTTGGCTCTGCATCCTGGTGTCCCGTCACCTCCTTCGACGAGGCCAACGCCGCCTACGAGTGGGCCATGGGCCAGTACTCTGCCGAGGGGACGCGCGTCGAGGGCGCCTGGACGCGCCAGCTCTCCCAGGACCTCGCCGGCGCCTATGGCGACTACGTCAACGAGATGGACCTGCGCCTCTCCGACGACACGCAGCTCACGCTCGACGTCACGGACGGCGATGCCTACGCGCAGGGCAGCTACGCCGACGCCCTCCTCTCGGTCATCGACGACTCGGCCACGTTCTTCGTGCAGAACACGGCCTTCCCGTACGCCTACACGCCGCAGCGCCTGACGGAGCCCAGCTTCCCGGGAGACCCCAACCTTGCCGCCACGCGCGCCTCAGAGGCCGCCCAGGCCCCGATCGCCACGGACGCCGACGCCGGTGCCGCGACGGGCGCCCCCGACACGGGCGCCACCGAGTCCGGCGAGGCCGCTCCCGCCGCGACGGACGGCGCCGTCGCCAACGGCTCTGCCGGTACGGCTGCCGCCGACGCCTCTGCCGACTTCGCGCTGCCCTCCGGCCTTACCCAGGTGCAGTCCACCATCTACGACAGCGCCCAGAGCTACTTTGCCGCGCTCAATGAGGACTACGTCTGGATCAACTACAACCGCAGCCGCCAGAGCGTCTCGGTCTCCAGCCTGAGGGCCTTCTCCGAGCACCTGCGTCCTGCGGAGAGGCCCGCCTCGCCGTACGACCTGCCCGACCGCTCCTCTCGCCTGAACCAGCTCTTTGGCATTGGCGAGGAAAGCACGCTGCACTTTGACTCCGTGGTGGCCGGCCTGGTCAAGGCAAACGCCGACGCCTATGCCGCGCTCGCGGACTGGCAGCCCGACTACGAGACCGCCTGGGAGGACGACCTGGAGAAGGTCGACTCGCTCGAGACCGGCATGGCCGACCGCGTGGCCATGATGAACCCGCTCTACTGGCTCTCCGGCCACTACGAGGGCTACGGGCAGGCCGACGTCGCCGCCCACTGGCGCATCAACGAGGGCCTCTTTGACACCGACGCCTCTCCCTGTGCCGCGCTCAACATGTCGCTTGCCCTGGGCAAGTACGACGGAGTGGCCGACGTGGCCTACACGCCGGTCTGGGGCCAGGGGCACGTGCTGGCGGAGCGCTCCGGCAGCGCCGTCTCCAACCTGGTCCAGTGGGTCAATTCCTGCTGCGGCATCGCGTAGGGCAAACCCAAAACGGGGCCCCAGCGCCGGAACGTTCGGCGTTTTGGGTTCGCCCCAGAAGCAAGGCAGCAAGGAGCCCGCAGGTCAGAGGCCTGCGGGCTCTTTTCCATACCGCCATGGCGCCGCCCCTCGAACCCAAATCGCACCACGCTTTGGGTTTGCGCCCCAGCCGAGAGGCGCGTGCCGTTGCGGTAAGGTCAAGGCAACAGCCAATGTCGTACCTGGGAGGTCTCCCATGCAGCTTCGCAACAAGCATCTCCTCGCCGGCACGGTGCCGGCACTCGCCGTACTTCTCGCCTGCGTCGTCGCGCTTGCCGCCTGCGGGCAGCGGGGAGGCGCACAGGGCTCCTCGGACGGCTCGGCCAGCTCCTCGGGCAAGGCCCAGGCGTCCTCGGGCATCATCGAGTCCGTCGCCGACGACGACCCCTATGGTACGGGCGTCCACCATGCCACCATAGAGGTCGAGGGCTACGGCACCATCGAGGTGGCGCTCAACGCCAACGTGGCGCCCATCACGGTCTCCAACTTCTGCCACCTTGCCAACGAGGGCTTCTACGACGGCCTGACCTTCCACCGCGTCATTGAGGGCTTCATGATCCAGGGCGGAGACCCCAACGGGGACGGCACGGGCGGCTCGGGCCAGTGCATCAAGGGCGAGTTCTCTGCCAACAACGTCAAGAACAGCCTGCCGCACACCCGCGGCACCATCTCCATGGCCCGCTCGCAGACGTACAACTCCGCAAGCTCCCAGTTCTTCATCATGCAGAAAGATACCGACAGCCTTAACGGCAACTACGCGGCCTTTGGCAACGTGACCTCGGGCATGGACGTGGTGGACGCCATCTGCCAGAACACGCCCGTGACCGACGGCAACGGCACGGTGCCCAAGGAGAGCCAGCCCAAGATTTCCAAGATCACCATCACGGACTAGGACTTGCGACAGGGGAGAAGTCCAGATCGTCTAAAAATAAAAGCCAAAACCTTACTTGCATTGGGCGGCCAATGCAATACTCTGAGGTGAATTTGTCTAAAAAAGGCCTCTGACGTGCTATAATGCTCAAAAGCTGAAAGGAGCATGCACATGTTTGAGGTCGGCGCGTACATTGTCCATCCGGGTCAGGGAGTCTGCAGGGTCGAGGGTGTGGGCGAGGGTCCGGACGCAACGTACAAGCTCCTGCCACTGGGGCAGCGCCATCCCGTGCACATCAGCTATCCCGTCGCCAGCGAGGGGCGCCTGCGCCGCGTGCTGTCCGCCCAGGAGGCCCGCCAGATCATCGACGACTATGCCAGCATGGACGTGGACACCTTCACCGAGCGCAACAACTACCTCGAGGAAGAGCACTTCAAGCAGGAGATTCGCAACGGCAGCTGCCGTGACTCCGTGCGCATCGTCAAGACCTTCCGCGCCCGCATAGCCGCGGCGCAGGCCCGCAACAAGAAGCCGCCCGTGTCCTACGAGCGCATCCTCAAGCAGGCGCGCGAGCGCTCCCTGGGGGAGCTCTCATGCGCCCTGGAGTGCACCCAGGAGGACGTCGTCGCGCTCTTCGAGGGCGTTACGGAGGAGCAGGCCAGCCAGAACTAGGGGTCTGCCGACGCGGCTCGCGCCGGCCCCCGCAGAACCACGCTTGCCACGCGCGGGCGGCGAGAGGCACGCACTTCTCGCCGCCCGCGTTACGTTTTGTGACGTCATGGGGCTGCCCTGCGCCGGGTCTTGGGAGCCTCATATAGAATTGACGGTATTCGACCGCGCATGCGGCGCTCCCAGAGGCTCCCGCGTGCCAACCACCGAGGAGGACCCATGACGACTTCCGACGCCCAGACCAGCAACCGCGCGATCATCACCGTCCTGGGAAGTGACTGTCCCGGCATCGTCGCCGCGGTCAGCGGCGCCCTGGCCGAGCGCGAGGCCAACATCCTCGACATCTCCCAGACCATCCTGCAGGGCATCTTCACCATGACCATGCTGGTCGAGCTGGGCGAGTCCGTCGAGTTCTCCGAGCTCAAGGGCAAGCTCGACGACCTGTCCGAGTCCCTGGGCGTCCAGATCACGCTCCAGCGCGAGGACGTCTTCCGCTATATGTATCGCCTCTAGGAGGCGCTCCCACACACCTTGCGGGGCGGTCTTCCGGCCGTGCCGCAGCGCACCCCCAGGAGGCACCGTGACCAGCTTTGGAATCAAGGGCATCGGCCCCACCCTCACCTCGCTTGACACCTCCGCCCTGACGCACGTGCCCGACGCCTACCCCATGCCCTCCGTGGCCCTGGGGCTGCCGCCCGTGGCAGACCGGCTCTACCACGGCTACGCGGACGTCGACGTGGTGCCTGCCGAGCTCTACCAGAAGTACGACGTCAAGCGCGGCCTGCGCAACGCGGACGGCTCCGGCGTCCTGGTGGGCCTCACGACCATCTCCAACGTGCACGGCTACAACAAGACCGCCGAGGGCGTGGTCCCCGACGAGGGAGACCTGTTCTACCGTGGCTACCGCGTGTCCGACCTCATCGACAACGCGCACGCGGAGGACCGCTTTGGCTACGAGGAGGCGGCCTACCTCCTCATCACGGGCGCGCTCCCCACGGCGGACCAGCTGGCTGACTTCAAGGCGCGCATCGACTGCCGTCGCCAGCTGCCCGAGGGCTTCCTCCACATCTTCCCGCGCACCACGTACAGCCAGAACATCATGAACGTCCTGCAGCGCGCCACGCTGCTGCTCTACTCCTTTGACCCCACGCCGGACGACACCACGCCCACCCACGAGATCGACGTGGCGCTCTCGCTCCTGGGTCGCTGGCCGAGGACGGCCGCCGTGGCCCACGAGGCCGCCGTTGCGGCCGCCACGGGCACCAAGCTGCTGGTCCCGCCCCCGTGCGAGGGCTACTCCATGGCAGAGACGCTGCTGGACGTCCTTCGCGGCGACCAGGGCTTCACCCACGACGAGGCAATGCTGCTGGACGTCATGCTCATGCTTCACGCGGAGCACGGCGGCGGCAACAACTCCACGTTCACCACGCGCGTGCTCTCGTCCTCGGGCACGGACGCCTACTCCGCCTACGCGGCCGCCATCGGCTCCCTCAAGGGCCCCAAGCACGGCGGCGCCAACGCCAAGGTGGGCGCCATGATAGAGGACGCCTCCGAGAAGATCGCGGACTGGGAGGACGAGGACCAGGTGGCCGACTACCTCACCCGCCTGGTTCGCGGCGAGGAGTTCGACGGCAGCGGCCTCATCTACGGCCTTGGCCACGCCGTCTACACCAAGAGCGACCCCCGCGCCGTCAGCATCAAGAAGTACGCGGGCAAGCTCGCCGGCGAGAAGGGCCGCGAGCGCAAGTTCCACCTGCTCCAGAACATCGAGAGGCTCGGTCCCGAGGTCATGAGGGACGTTCGCGGGGTCACCAAGCCCATCTGCGCCAACGTGGACCTCTACACGGGCTTTGTCTACTCCATGCTGGGCATTCCCGCCGACATGTACACGGCCATCTTCGCCATGGCCCGCCTGGCCGGCTGGTGCGCGCACCGCATGGAGGAGCTCTACGGCGCCGGCCGCATCATCCGCCCGGCCTACAACTCCATCATGGGCGACGGCAACTACGTCCCCATGAGCCAGCGCTAGGGCGCACGGCGAGAAGCCCTTCTCGCCTTGAGCCGAAAGCAGCAACAAATAGGGCGCCGCCTCCCGGATGGAAGGCGGCGCCCTTGCTATCTGGCCGTGCCGGCGGGCTACTCCTCGGAGTCCTCCTCCTCGTCCTCGTCGATGACGAGGGGCTTGAAGCTGGCGGTGTCTCCGCCCACCAGGGCGCTCGTGGCGTCGGCGAGGTTCTTCTCGCGCTCGCCCTTCATCGCTGAGCTGAAGATGTCCTCGGGCTCGTCGTCCTCGGGCGCGGTGGCCGCGGCGCTGCCGGCGGACGCGGAGGCGATGCGGCCGGCGGGCTTGGCGCCGGCGTACTCGATGCGCTTGAGCTTGTGCTGCTGCTTGGCCTTGGAGAAGAGCGGCACGTACTCGAAGATGATGTTGGAGCTCTCCAGGCCGTACCACTTGGCGGGCGAGCCGCACAGGCGCCTGATGAGGTACTTGAGCTCCATGACGCGCGCGTCGAAGCCCGGGATGTCGGTCTCGGGGGAGATGACCTTGCGCAGCAGGCAGAAGCGGAAGTCGCCCACGTTGGAGTGCTCGCGGTAGATCGAGTACCTGTGGTTCTGCGCGGCGATCTGGTTGTTTGCCACCAGGTCACTCACGATCTGGTACAGGTAGGTGTTCACGCGCTGGTTGACCTTGAAGCCCAGGCGCAGCTGCACCTTGAAGAGGAAGTCCGTGTCAAAGTTGTTGACGATGTACTCGTGGGTGTAGGGCTCGTCGGTGACCTGGACGTTCAGGAAGTAGTAGGCCTTGGCGCGCTTGGGGCGCTTGTCCAGGATGGAGTAGAGCACGTCGCGGTCGAGCTTGTCGAAGGACGAGTCGTTGGTGAGAAACACCAGGTTGTCAGCAAGCAGCGGGTAGTCCTCGTCGTGGGAGAGGTCGAAGAGCTGGTCCAGGTACTTGTCGACGGGCAGGTACACGGTCTGGGTGTGCTCGATGGCGGTGCCGCGGCGCCAGACGTACATGACGACGAAGATGGCGGTGGCAAGCAGCACGGTCACGTAGCCGCCGTGGAAGAACTTGGTGAGGCTCGAGAAGAAGAACATGGCCTCGATGGCGCCGAAGAAGACGAGGAACGGGATGGCCAGGCCCATCTTGTGGCGCACCTTGGAGAGGTAGGTGAACAGCAGCAGCGTGGTCATGAGCATGGTGACCGTGATGGCCAGGCCGTACGCCGCCTCCATGTGCTCGGAGCTGCGGAACAGCAGGACGACGCTCATGCAGCCCACCCACATGATGTTGTTGACCATGGGGATGTAAATCTGGCCCTTGGTCTCGGAGGGGTAGTTGACGCGCATGTGCGGCATGAGGTCGAGGCGGACGGCCTCGGAAACGATGGAGTAGGAGCCCGTGATGAGCGCCTGGGAGGCGATGATGGCCGCGAAGGCGGACAGGATGACCGCGAAGACGCGCAGCTGCTCGGGCAACATCTGGTAGAAGGGGTTGAGGTCGGGCACGGCCATGAGGCTCGCGTTGGCGTTGTTGGCGATGATCCAGGCGCCCTGGCCCAGGTAGTTGATGATGAGGCAGGCCTTCACGAAGGGCCAGGAGGCGTAGATGTTGGCCTTGCCCACGTGACCCATGTCGGAGTAGAGGGCCTCGGCGCCGGTGGTGCAGAGGAAGACGTTGCCCAGGACCATGACGCCGGCGGCGTTGAGGTTGCCGTCGAAGAGGAACGTGAGGCCGCGCACGGGGTTGAGCGCGCGCAGGACGCCGACGTTGCCGATGACGTGCACGAGGCCCGAGACGCCCAGGAAGGCAAACCACAGCGTCATGATGGGGCCGAACGCCTTGCCGATGGTGGAGGTTCCCGCCTTCTGCATAAGGAAGAGCGCGCACAGGATGGCCAGGGTGATGGCCACGACGATGCCCTGGTTGTCTCCCATGATGGCGTAGCAGAAGTCGACGGTGCGCAGGCCCTCGATGGCGGTGGTGACCGTCACGGCGGGGGTGAGGATGCCGTCGGCCAGGAGGGCGGCGCCGCCCACCATGGCGGGGATGATGAGCCACTTGGCGCAGCGCCTGACCAGGCTATAGAGGGCGAAGATGCCGCCCTCGTTGTGGTTGTCGGCCTTCATGGCAACCAAGACGTACTTGACGGTGGTGATGAGCGTGAGCGTCCAGATGATGAGGGAGAGGGCGCCTAGCACCACGTCGGTACTCATGGTGGCCAGTCCGCCGTTGCCGCTCATGATGGCCTTGAGCGTGTACATCGGGCTCGTGCCGATGTCTCCGTAGACCACGCCCAGGGTGACGAGGATCATACCCGCGGAGAGCGGGATGCCCGCGCTCTTCGCGCGACGCGCGCGGACGGTGGCCGGCGTGTCATTGATTGATGCTGCCATGATGCTCCAAATCGACAACAATACATTGGGGTCCAAAGGTACAAGCACACTAGTTTAGCTCTTTTGCAGGTACTTATCGACTGGCCGCTTGGGACTAGAATGTACGCGCGCAACCATAGACACGAGAAAGGAACCGATATGTCAGAGAACCCCGGCGAGAAGGACGTGACGTCCAACCCCTTCATGGGAGCCGCGCCCGCCCGCGAGCTCGACGTCCCCGAGCCCGCGAGCGCCCGCCTCACGTGGTCTGCAGACGGCGAGAAGATCGACTATGAGGCCACGGCCGCGCACCTGGATGTGGTGAGCGACGCCGGCAAGCTGCTGGGCCGCATGTTCAGCCTTTCCTACGTGGCCGTCGACGAGGAGGGCGCCGCCGACCCCACGCGCCCGGTGACCTTTGCCTTCAATGGCGGCCCGGGCTCCTCCTCGGTGCCCATCAACTTCGGCGGCATCGGCCCGCGCCGCGTGGCCACCGACGGCTGCGGCCACGTGCGCGCCGACGCGGCCGTGGAGGACAACCCCCACACCGTCCTGCGCGACACCGACGTGGTCTTCCTGGACGCCCTGGGCACCGGCTGGTCCTGCGTGGCCGACGACTGCGAGCCTGCGAGCGTCTTTGGCGTGGACGGCGACGCGGACGCCTTCGCCCGTGCCATCTGCGCGTGGCTCGAGGAGAACGGCCGCTGGTCCAGCCCGCTCTACCTCTTTGGCGAGTCCTACGGCACCGTCCGCAACTCCGTTCTCATGCGCATCCTGGGCGAGCGTGGCGTGGCGGTCACGGGCGTGGTGCTTCTCTCCGCGATCCTCGACTGGGTGCAGGTGCAGCCGGGCGAGGACCTCTACTACCTGGGCATGATGCCCACCTACGCCGCCACAGCCCAGTGGTTTGGCCGTGCGGGCAAGGGCGTGGACCCCGACGAGTGGTTCGACCGCGCCCTTGAGTTTACCGAGGACGTGCTGGCCCCGGCCCTGCTGAAGGGCGACCGCCTTGACGCCCGCCGCGAGCGCGAGTTCGCCCGCAAGATGTCCAAGTTCGTGGGCCTGGCGCCGGAGTATCTGCTCGCCCACCACCTGCGCGTGGACCTGGCGGACTTCCGCATGGCGCTTCTCGCCGACGAGGGCAAGATCTGCGGCCGCCTTGACACCCGCTTTGCCTCCGACGCGCTTTCCCCCATGCAGACCTCGGTGGAGTGGGTCGCTGGCGAGGACGCCGCGGCCGATGCCGTGGAGCCCGCGTGGACCAAGGCCTTCCGCGCCTTCTGCCGCGAGGAGCTGGGCTACCGCGGTGCCGCCCGCTACCTCTCCAGCAACTACGAGAAGGTCGGCACCAAGTGGGACTGGCGCCACGAGGAGCCCGGCTGCTCCTACAAGGCCGAGGCGCCCAACGTGGCCGTGGACATTGCCGTGGCGCTGCGTCGCAACCCCACGTGCAAGCTGGCCATTATCGGCGGCCGCTACGATGCCGCTACCACGTTCTGGAACGTCGTCCACGACATGAGCTGCCAGTACCTCTCGCCCGAGCTCAAGGAGCGCGTGAGCTGGTACCGCTATGGGTGCGGCCACATGGCCTACACCGACGTCCCCACCCTCGAGGCCATGGGTGCCGACCTGCACGACTGGTACCAGAAGAAGTAGGCGAGAAGAGCGTCTGGCTGGACGTAGCCTTCAACCTGCGATGGGCGGGGCCCACCCGCATCTCAAGGGGAGTTGAACGAAGCCCCTTGCGATGCGGGTGGGTCTCTCCCCTCTGACTGCGAGGCCTGCCGTGCTATCGGGCTCGGCACCGGCGTCATCGTGCTGATCTAGGTTCGCTCCTGCTGCCCGTGCCCCTTTCTGCCACAATCAAGACCTGGACGGCAATGAAACCAAGGAGGCCCAGGCATGGCGGACATCAAAAAGCTGGAGAGCGAACTCTGGGAGGCGGCGGACGACCTCCGCGCAAACTCAAAGCTCACAAGCCAGCAGTACTGCATGCCTGTCCTGGGCCTCATCTTTTTGCGCTATGCATGGGGCCGCTTCAAGCGCGCGGATGCCCAGATAGACGCCGACCGCGCCCAAATGACTGGTCGCAAGCCTCCCAAGGAGCCGGCTGACTACACCGCCAAGGGTGCCATGTTCATTCCCGAGGAGGCGCGCTATGACTACCTCCTCAACCTGCCCGACGGAGCAAACACGGGCAAGGCCGTCAATGACGCTATGGCAAGCGTCACCGCGGCGAACCCTGCCCTTGCGGGCGTTCTGCCAAGCAACTACAACGAGCTGGGCAACGAACTTCTTCGCAGCGTCATACGCGTCTTCAACAACCCCGCCCTCGACGAGGAGGGCGATGACATCATCGGTCGCATCTACGAGTACTTCTTGGGCAAGTTTGCCCCGGCTGTGGCAAGCGATGACGGCGTCTTCTTCACGCCCAAGTCTCTCGTGCGCATGATCATGAACGTGATTGAGCCCACGCGTGGCGTCATGCTTGACCCCGCGTGCGGCTCAGGTGGCATGTTCGTCTCTGCCAGCGACTACGTGCGCGAACATGGCGGCAACCCGGCCGAGTCCGTGATGTTCTACGGCCAGGAGAAGGTGGACTACAACGCCAAGCTCTGTCTCATGAACATGGCCGTCCACGGCATGCAGGGCGAGGTCAAGTCCGGAGACGAGGCCAACACCTTCTATCACGACGCCCACGAGCTCGACGGCCAGTGCGACTACGTGGCTGCCAACCCGCCCTTCAACGTGGACAAGGTCAAGTACGCCTCGGCGCTTAACGCCGGGCGCCTGCCGCTGGGAGCCCCCAAGGAGAACAAGAAGCATGAGGTCTCTGCCAGCGGGGCCAACTACCTCTGGATCAACTACTTCTACTCCTATCTCAAGCGCGGTGGCCGTGCAGGCTTTGTGATGGCGTCCTCCGCAACGGACTCAAACGCCGAGCGCGCCCAGCGCCGCCGCCTGGTTGAGACGGGTCATGTTGACGTCATGCTCTACGTGGGCAACAACTTCTTCTACACCAAGAGCCTGCCCTGCACGCTGTGGTTCTTCGACAAGGGCAAGCCTGAGGCGCTGCAAGACAAGGTCCTCTTCATCGACGCGCAGCGCTACCACACCGCCGTCACCACCACGCTCAACGAGTGGACGCCCTGGCAGCTCAAGAACCTCTCCGCCATCGTTTGGCTCTATCGCGGAGACGTTCAGAAGTACAGGGACTTGCTGGAGGCCTACAAAGACCGCGCCTCCGAGTTGGCTCCGCTCTTTGGAGGCGAGGCTGGCGAGAAACTCGTGAGCATAGGGGTTGCGACCGACTTTGCCCCCGCGCACGAGGCCATGCTTGCCGCCATTGAGGAGCAGAAGACTGCCGCCAAGCTCGAGGTCGATGCCCTGCCAAAGCGCGAGCAGAAGAAGCGTCGCGAGGCCCTGGCCGAGGTGACGGCAGAGATGGAAGCCGCCGTGACCGAGATTGGCGAGGCGGTCTGGCTTGCGGAGAAGTTCGGCGAGGGCACCTACGCGGACGTGCCGGGTCTCTGCAAGGTTGCCACGCATGCCGAGATTCAGGGTGACCAGTCTGCTGAGAAGAGTTCCTGGAGCCTCACACCCGGGGCCTACGTGGGCGTGCCCCCGCAGGAGGACGACGGCGTTGACTTCCACGAGCGCATGGGCGAGATCCACGCCGAGCTGCTTGAGCTGCAGAAGCAGAGCAATGATCTCATGGCCACCATCGACAAGAACTTCCGGGAGCTGGGGCTATGAGGGTGAAGCTTGGGGATGTGTGCGCCTCAATATATGACGGCGACCACAGTGCTCCCCCTAAATCGAAATCTGGTATTCCGTTCATCACAATCTCAAACATTAACGCAGGCGACGGATTCATCGATTTTTCGAATACCGCTTTTGTGCCGGAGGAGTATTGCAAGTCACTCAAGGTGGAACGTAAGCCGAAGCGTGGCGATGTGCTGTATTCAGTTGTGGGCAGCTTCGGCATTCCGTCGTTAATTAAGAGCGATGAAAAATTCGTCTTCCAAAGGCACATTGCTATTTTGAGGCCGAGTGAGAGAATCGATTCGACGTATCTCTATTACGTTCTGAAGGACCCTAATTTCTATCACTGGGCCGATGCTGTGGCAATAGGCTCTGCTCAGCGTACCGTGACTCTTGGGCAGCTGCGTAACAAAGAGATTGACCTTCCCGACCTCGAAACCCAGCGGCGCATCGCGGGCGTGCTCTCTGCTTACGATGAGCTCATCGAGAACAACCGAAAGCAGATAAAGCTCCTTGAGGAGGCCGCCCAGCGCCTCTACAAGGACTGGTTCGTTGACCTCAACTTCCCCGGCCACGAGACAACTTCCATCCACAACGGTCTCCCCGACGGGTGGAAGAGGATTTGTTTGGGCGAGCTGCTCTCTTCCCACATAGGGGGTGGGTGGGGAAAGGATACATGCGATGCGGATTACTCTGTTGGGGCACTTGTTGTTCGAGCGACGGATATTGAGGACATCCGCAATGGGATTACGTCCAATGTGCCTTTGCGTTGGCATCTGAAATCGAATTACTCAAGCAGACACCTTGAGGTGGGCGATATTGTCTTTGAAGTGTCCGGCGGCAGCAAAGAGAAGGGTGTTGGGCGCTCGCTGCTGGTGACAAACGAATATCTAGCCCTATTGGGCGCCCCTACTATCTGTGCGAGTTTTTGCAAGAGAATGCATCTGGAAACATATACGGATTCGCTGTATCTCTATTGGACCATTCAGCATGATCTTGCCCTTGGTGCGATAAGAAAATATGAAAAGAGCAGTGCTGGCAACATAATCAATTTTTTATGGAAAGAGTTCCTTGAAAGCTACGAGATTGCTCTTCCTAATGAAGAGACTAGACTTGCTTTTGAGGCTACCGCTGGTCCGTTGACGACAGGGATTGGCGAGTGCTCGCAGCAAGTCTCCGCTGCCCGTGAAGCTCGTGATCGCCTGCTGCCCAGGCTCATATCCGGCGAGATTGAAGGATAGTTGCCATGGATTCTCATTGTGATAAAGACAGGATTACCTATCTTCAGATGATTCAGGGCATCATTACGCGCATGTCCAATATTTCTGTGACGCTCAAGGGGCTTGCGGTCACCATTTTTGCAGGAGCCCTGTCCATTTCAATGTCAGGGTGCTTTTCTAGAAGGGTCACATTATTGTCCGCGGCTCTTGTTATAGTCGCTTTGTTCTGTTGGTGCGATTGCGGCTATCTGCTTCGAGAACGAGGATATCGACGACTCTACGATGAGGTTCGTCTTGGGTATCATGAATGCGATTTCGATTTATCTGTTGGTGAGTTCCGTTGGCGCGACGCGTGGAGCTGCCTTATTAGCTTCTCCATTTCACTCTATTACGGGGCGCTTGTTCTGGTGCTGGCGATCGCAATCTTTCTGTCCTTTGCTAACGTAATTTAGGAGGAAGCATGGCTCGCAAGACTTTCATTTCATACAAGTACAGCGATGCCCGTGATGTGAGAGACCGCATCATTCGTGCCCTGGGAAGTGATGCGACTTACTATAGGGGCGAGGATGGCTACTCTCAAGATTTGAGCGGCTATAAAGCGGACACCATTAAAGAGCATCTCAAGAACATGATTTACGATACATCCGTGACCATCGTGGTGCTTTCTCCGCAGATGAATGATAGTGCTTGGATCCCTTGGGAAATCGAGTATTCGCTTAAGGACGTTAAGCGGAAAGACCGTTGTTCACGTTCGAATGGCATTGTTGCTGTAATTAAGGAGGTTAACGGAGGCTATTCTTGGCTTCGTAGAGATACCGTTCAAGCCGATGGTCATCGCACTCACAACTTCATTGAGTCAAAGATTCCCAAGATTATCTCCGATAATCGCTGCAACCAGGAGCCGAAAGAATACGCCTGTAGCTGCTGCAAGTCTATCGATTGGCTTGAGGGCTCCTACATATCGATCATTAGCGAGGATGAATTCATTAGTAATCCAAATCGTTTTATTGAGAACGCCTATGAGAAGAGCCAGCGTTTAGAGAACTACCGCCTTACAAAACGAGTGGGTCAATAGTACCCTCCTTTGGCTTGCTGCTTGAAGCGGTAACTTTACTGCGATGGTCCATTGATATAGCTGGAGGGGTCATGCTTATGAACAGCGCTGAATACCAGAGTGCCCTTCAAAGTGTCGTCGGCATAATCTCGGACGCGAAGAATCAGGCCGCGTTCCTCCTGACGACAAATTTGATGTGTTCACAAATATGCACACCCAGACTGTCAATTTGAATAGACAAATCGTTGCTGCTCACGAGGCTCATGATCGTCTGCCGCCAAAGCTCACGTCTGGCGATGTTGGGTTATAATTAGAACATAAGTTTGCAACAGCCGGGACCATGACAGAACGTGAGGCACTGACATGCTCTCTAACGAGTCGGAATACCGCGATGTGCTCAAGTCCTTTATTGACGAAATCGCATTGGCACGTGCTCGCGCCTTGTCGAGTGTAAATAGTGAGATTGTCATGTTGTACTGGCGAATCGGCAACGCCCTCAATGCTCACAATGAGTGGGGTTCCAAAATCGTCGAGTCCTTCTCGCGGGACATTCGTGCTGCATACCCTGGAATTAAGGGATATTCTCCGCGCAATATCAAGTACATGATGAGATTTGCTCGAGAGTTCCCAGAAGAATTGTGCAGCAGCTGCTGCACAATTCCATGGGGTCATATCATTCTGCTGATTGACAAGACTGAACCCGGTGACCGCCGAGAGTGGTATTTGTCTGCCGCAATCGAAAACGGTTGGTCCCGTGCCGTCTTAGACCATCAAATCGACCTGCATCTCTATGAGCGCCAGCAAATTGCTGGTAAGGTGACTAACTTTGAGAGAACGCTGCCGGCACCTGATAGCGAACTTGCCCAGCAGGCACTCAAGGACCCTTATATCTTTGACTTCATTACGGCAAAGCAGTCTGCCAAGGAGCATGACATTGAAGAGCAGATGGTCTCCAACGTGACTAAGCTGCTCCTTGAGTTGGGTACTGGGTTCGCCTTTATGGGCAGACAGTATCACTTGAGCGTGGGCAATGAAGATTTTTACATTGACCTGCTGTTCTACAACACTAAGCTGCGCTGCTATGTGGTCATCGAACTGAAGAATGAGAAGTTTAAGCCAGAGTTCACCGGGCAGCTGGGCTTCTATGTAGCTGCTGTTGACGGCGAGGTGGCCGGAGAATATGACAATCCAACGGTTGGTCTCCTACTTTGCAAGTCTAAGGACGACGCGGTGGCGGAGTATTCGCTCAGAAACGTTGATGCGCCCATTGGCGTCAGTGAGTATCGCTTGGGCGATGAGCTGCCTCCGGAGTACGAGAACATTCTGCCAAGCCCCGAGGACCTGATGAGCCGCATTTAGCGGTTGGGTGGAGCTACCTGATTTTTGTAATGCGTCGGTAGATAAGACAAGAATTGGGCCTGCTGGGAGGACGGAGATTCGCTCATAAAAATGTAATGCTGCAGGTAGATGGCATAAGAGCTTTGAGAGGACAAAAGACTGTGCTGGACTGGGTTCTCTTGGCCTGCAATGGGGGCTGCGTTCGTAATATCCTTTGATGCAGACAGCAGCTTCGTCCACGTGAGGTGACGCGCCATGCCAAAGAGCCGATACTCGGAAGAAGAGGCCGTGCAGAAGCCCGCGGGCGAGCTTCTTGGCCGCCTTGGCTGGACGGTGCACTACTGCTATGACGAGGAGGCCTTGGGTCCCGCAGGCACGCTCGGACGAGACTCCTACGCCGACGTGCTGCTGCATCGCGAGCTTCTCGACGCGCTCGTGGAGCTCAACGAGCATCTGACGCCCGATGAGTGCGAGCAAGCCATTGCCACGCTCAGGGAGACCTTTGTCGGCGACTCCCTCCTGCAGACAAACGAGGCCAAGTACCTGATGCTACGCGACGGCATCCCCGTAAAGAAGAAGATGCCCGACGGCTCCATTGTGACCGAGCTGGCCCAGGTCTTCGACTTCGAGCACCCAAAGCGCAACAGCTACGTTGCCGCGGAGGAGCTGTGGGTCAAGGGGCCGCTCCATCGGCGCCGCTGTGATCTGGTCGGCTTTGTCAACGGCGTGCCGCTGCTCTTCGTCGAGTTCAAGCGGCACGACAAGGACGTCCTGCGCGCCTATGAGGACAACTACACCGACTACCAGGACACCATCCCGCAAATCTTCTACTACAACGCCTTCGTGATGCTCTCCAACGGCCTGGAGTCAAAGGTGGGTACGTTGGGCAGCCCCTATGAGTTCTTCAACGAATGGAAGCGCCTGGCCGAGGGCGATGAGGGCAGTGTGGCGCTTGAGACTGTGCTGCGCGGCATCTGCTCAAAAGACGTCTTTCTCGACCTCTTCCAGAACTTCGTGCTCTTTGACCACTTTGGATCTCCTGCGGCAAAGATCATGGCCAGAAACCACCAGTACCTTGGTGTCAACGAGGCGGTGCGCGCCTATGGGGAGCGCAGACTACGCGAGGGCAAGCTGGGTGTCTTCTGGCACACCCAGGGCTCGGGCAAGAGCTACTCCATGGCGTTTCTCGCCGAGAAGATTAGGCGCACCCAGACCGGCTCTCCCACGTTTCTTGTGCTGACGGATCGCGATGAGCTCAACCGCCAGATAAGCGAGACCTTCGAGAGCTGTGGCTGCCTTGCAGGCGTGCCCGCCGCCCGCTGTCGGGCCACAAGCGGGGAGGACCTGGTCGAGAAGCTGCAGGGCAATCCAAGCTACGTCTTCTCGCTCATCCAGAAGTTCAACCAGCCGGACGCCGAGCCCATCTATCCGGATCACGACATAGTGGTTCTCTCCGACGAGGCCCACCGCTCCAACAACGGCGTCTTTGCAGATAACATGCTGCGTCTTCTGCCCGCGGCCTCACGTCTGGGCTTTACCGGGACGCCCATCCTGAAGTACGACAACCTTACCGCCAGGACGTTTGGCGGCTACGTCTCTGTCTACGACTTCAGGCGGGCGGTGGAGGATGGCGCGACCGTGCCCCTCTTCTACGAGAACCGCAGCGACCAGCTGGGCATAGAGAACCCAGAGATAAACGACGAGCTTCTGCAGGCCGTGGAGGACGCCGACCTTGATGCCGATCAGACGGAGAAGGTGCAGTCCGAACTTGGCCATGGCGTTCACGTCATCATGGCGCAGCCGCGTCTGCGTGCCGTGGCTCGTGACTTTGTGGCGCACTACACGGGCATCTGGGAGTCCGGCAAGGCCATGTTCATCTGCGTGAACAAGGTCACCTGCGTCATGATGTACAACCTGGTGCAAGAGTGCTGGGCCGAGGCTCTTGCCGCCGAGAGGGCGCGCCTTGCGGGGATGGGCCAGCAGGAGGCCATGGAGCAGCGTCGCAAGATTGCCTGGATGGAGTCCACCGAGATGGCCGTGGTGGTGAGCCAGGAGCAGAATGAGGTCGCGCGCTTTCGCAAGTGGGGGCTCGACATCGCCCCGCACCGCAGGAAGATGGAGGAACGCCGTCTTGACGACGAGTTCAAGGACGCCGAGAGCCCGCTACGCATTGTCTTTGTCTGTGCCATGTGGCTCACCGGCTTTGACGTCAAGTCCCTCTCGGCCATGTACTTTGACAAGCCGCTGAAGGCCCATAGCCTTATGCAGGCCATCGCTCGCGCCAACCGCGTGAGCAAGGGCAAGAGCAACGGGCTCATCGTTGACTACATCGGCATTGTGAAGGCCCTGCGCCATGCGCTTGCGGACTACACGGAGATGCCTGGGACTGACGGAACCTGTGACCCCGTTGTGGACAAAGACGAGCTTCTGGTCAAGATTTCCCAGCTCACGGACGAGATGGTTGGGTTTCTCGCCTCGGTGGGCTACGAGCTTGAGACGCTCCTTGTGGCGGAGGGCTTTGACAGAATCGCCGAGGTCAAGAACGCGGCCGATGCCGTGGCCGCTGGCGACGAGGCCAAGAAGCGCTTTGGCGTGATGTGTCGCGAGCTCTTGGCGCTCTACAAGTACGTGGGGCGCGACGAGGTGTCAGGCGAGCTTCTTGCCAAGCGCGATGCCCTGCGTGCGATTCTGAACCAGCTTGAGGCGCGGCGTGACCATGCCGACACCACAGACCTTATCGTTGAGCTTCAGCACATCGTGAGCGACCACGTGGTGGTGCGGGAGTCCGAGGAGGGCTCCAAGGGGGCCACGCGCTTCGACATAAGCGGCATCGACTTTGACAGGCTCTCACAGGAGTTCGCTGGCGCCAAGCACAAGCACCTGATTTTGGATGACCTGCGCGGCGTCATTGAGCAGCGCCTTGCCGTTGCCCTGCGAGATAATCCGCTCCGCATTGACTTCTACAAGCGCTACGAGGACATCATCGAGGGCTACAACTCCGAGCAGGACAAGGCCATGATCGAGAAGACCTTCAACGACCTCATGCGCCTCTCGCATGATTTGGACGAGAAGCAGCGTGAGTGGGTGCGCGAGGGTTTTGAGAACCAGCAGCAGATGACCGTCTTTGAGATGCTGTTTAAGGAGACGCTGACACCGGCGGAGATTCGGCAGGTCAAGGCGGTTGCCGTCGAGATGGTCTCTGCCATTGAGCGAAGCCTTGCGGGCATGGTGAGCTGGACTCAGAAAGCCGAGACTCGTGACAGGGTGCGCCTGATTGTGCGTGACGAGGTGTACAAGCTGCCCGAGGAGAGCTACCCGGATAGCGCTCTTCCCGGATGCATCGAGCAGATCTTCGACTACTTCTACACGCGGGACCTGGCGGCATAGGCGGGTTGCTTTTATCGTGGCCGCGGTGGCTTTGGGGCTGCCGTGGCCTGCTTGCGTGCGAAGATGGATGGCACTGTTTGAGAGGCGTGGCGAGAGGTGCTGCGCGTGACGGGCGAGAGGTGTCCCGATGGAGTTCTTTGCTACGTGTCCCAAGGGCTTTGAGAAGCTGCTGGCCGAGGAGCTGGCGTCTCTCAAGATTCCGCAGGTCAGGGCCCTGCGCGGCCAGGTCAGCTTTGGCGGCGAGCTCGCGGACGCGTACCACGCGTGCCTGTGGAGCCGCCTTGCGTCCCGCGTGCTGCTGGTACTCGCCCGCGTGGACGCCCACACCGCCGACAGCCTCTACGAGGGCCTGTGCCGCATCGACTGGACGAGCCACCTTGCCCCCGGCGCCACCTTTGCCATTGACGCCCACGGCACCAACGCCAACCTCAGGAACACCCAGTTTGTGGCCCTGCGCTCCAAGGACGCCATCTCAGACGTCATCTTCCACGCCCGCGGCGCCCGCCCCATGACCGACACCAACCGCCCGGACGTCACCGTGGCCGTCCGCGTCTCCGGCGAGCGCGCCACCGCCTGCATCGACCTCTCCGGCGAGCCGCTCTTCCACCGCGGCTACGACTCGCGCGCCGCCAAGGACGTGGCCCCGCTGCGCCCGGACTACGCCGCGGCGCTCCTGGCGGCCGGCGGCTGGTTCCGCGAGGTGCGCCACGGCGACCCCGTGCTGGCTGCCCTGTGGACGGGCCAGGGCAGCGTCCTTGCCGAGGCGGCCGGCGCCGCGCTCGACCGCGCCCCGGGCCTGCTGCGCCCGCGCTGGGGCTTTGAGGGCTGGGCCGGCCATGACGCCGCCGCCTGGGAGGCCCTGCTGGATGACGCCGACCGCCGCGCCGAGGCCGGCGAGAAGAACGGCCTCACCCTGCTGGCCTGTGACACGCGCCGCGGCGCCGAGTCCGCCTGCCGCCAGACGCTGCGCGCGGCCGGCATCTCCTGCGAGGTCTCCTTCGTCGGCGTGCCCGAGGCGGCAGACGCCGTGCGCACCGCCAGGGGCGGACGCCTGGTGACCTGCGACCTCTCCTGGCTGGACGACGACTCCCTTGCCGTCGAGGCGTCCGTCCTCTCTGAGGCGTCCGCCGTGGCCGGCCTCTCCGTCGCGGCCCTTGCCAAGAGCGACTCGCTCGACGCCGCCCTGCGCGCCGAGCCGGCCGCCCGCGTGGACGTCTATGTGGGCAGGGACGACGGCGAGCTTGCCTTCTATGAGGCCACCGACGAGCTCGCCGCCCCCGCGGAGGTCACGCTTGCCGGCAACGTGCGCGTCCCCGTGCTGGTGCCCGCGAGCGACCAGTTTGCCCGCCGCCTGGCCAAGGTGGCCAAGCTACGCGCCAAGTGGGCCCGCCGCGAGGACGTCAGCTGCTACCGCGTCTACGATGCCGACCTGCCCGACTACTCAGTGGCCATCGAGCTCTACCAGGGCCTGGAGGGCCGCGGCCGCTGGCTGCAGATCAGCGAGTACGCCGCCCCCAAGGACATTGACCGCCAGCTTGCCCGCAGGCGCCTCATGGACGTGCTGGCCATCGCCCCACGCGTCCTGGACGTGGACCCCAGATGCGTCAACCTGCGCGTGCGCACCCGTGCCCGCGGCGGCTCTCAGTACGCCGGCCACGGCTCCGCGCCTACCGCGCCCGAGCGCCACGAGGACGCCTACGCGCGCCTGCGCGGCCAGCGCACCGACCTGCGCAACCGCCACAAGCCGAGCCTGACCGACCTGCCCGAGGGGGCGCACCTCGTTGACGAGGGCGGCCTCACCTTTGAGGTGAACTTCTCCACGCGCCTTGACTGCGGCATCTTCCTGGACCACCGCGAGACTCGCTCTCGCATCAGGGAGATGATGAAGCAGACGCTGGGCTCCAAGCGCTTCCTCAACCTGTTTGCCTATACGGGCACGGCCACCTGCTACGCCGCCGACGGAGGCGCCAAGCACACCACCACGGTGGACCTCTCGCGCCCGAGCCTCGACTGGGCCCGCCGCAACATGGCCCGCAACGGCTTCAGGGGGCCTGAGCACGAGTTTGTCCAGGCGGACGTGCTCTCCTACATCAACGAGCAGCGCCACAGCCCCAACCGCTGGGACCTCGTCTTCTGCGACGTGCCCACGTTCTCCAACTCCCAGCGCATGCGCAAGAGCTCCTTTGACGTGCAGCGCGACCACGTGGAGCTGATCATTGGCGTTTCTCGCCTGCTGACGCGCAACGGCAGCGCCATCTTTTCGTGCAATCTGCGCGGCTTCAAGCCCGATGTGGAGGCCCTGAAGAAGGCGGGCGTCGTGCTGGAGGACATCACAGAGCAGACCATCCCAGAGGACTTCCAGCGCAACAAGAAGATTCACCACTGCTACATCGTCAAGCGCGGGTAGCGAGCCTCCCCAAACGCAAAATGGGCCCTTACCGCACGGCCTGTGCGCGGAAAGCCCACCGCCGACCGCGCGTTACGTGCGGTCGGCGTTTAGTTGCCGCCGGCGGCCCTGCCCGCTACTAGAATGGTTCCACCATGCACAGCCGGCGCGGGTGCGTCCCGCACCACGAAGTGGGGGAGAACAACATGGATCAGAACATCGAGGCCACGGTCAAGCTCTGGCAGGACAACGTCAAGGAGCCCGACCTTGCCGCCGAGCTTTCCGAGCTCGTCAAGCCTGGCAACGAGGAGCAGCTCTCCGACGCCTTCTACCGCACGCTGGCCTTTGGCACCGCCGGCCTGCGCGGCGTCCTGGGCGTCGGCACCAACCGCATGAACGTCTACGTGGTGGCCCAAGCCACCCAGGGCGTGGCCGACTACCTCAACGCCCACTACGAGAACCCCACGATCGCGCTTGCGCGTGACTCCCGCCTGAAGGGCGAGGACTTCCAGCGCGTGGCGGCCTCTGTCCTTGCGGCCAACGGCGTCCACGTCTACGTGTACCCGCGCATCGAGCCGGTGCCCACGCTCTCCTTTGCCGTGCGTCACCTGGGCACCTCCGCGGGCATCGTGCTCACGGCCTCCCACAACCCGGCCAAGTACAACGGCTACAAGGTCTACAACGACAACGGCGGCCAGATCACCGACGAGGCCGCGGCGGAGATCTCTGCCAACATCGCTAAGGTGAGCCCCTTCGGCGTCAAGACCATGGACTTTGACGAGGGACTTGAGCAGGGCCTCATTGAGTGGACGCCCGAGGAGGTCCTGGACAGCTTCATCCAGAGCATCAAGAAGGTCTCCGTCCCGGGCTTCAAGGCCTCCCCGGACTACTCCGTGGTCTACACGCCGCTCAACGGCACGGGCATGGAGTGCGTGACCCGCATCCTCAAGGAGATCGGCGTCGAGAACGTGACCGTCGTTCCCGAGCAGGCCGAGCCCGACGGAAACTTCCCCACGTGCAACTACCCCAACCCCGAGTTCCGCGAGGCACTTGAGCTGGGCCTGAAGCTTGCCGACGAGGTCAAGCCCAACCTGCTGGTTGCCACCGACCCCGACGCGGACCGCATGGGCAGTGCCATCCCGCACGGCGGCGACTACGTTCTGCTCTCCGGCAACGAGATGGGTGTCCTGCTGATGGACTGGCTGGCCAACATGGCCAAGGAGAACGGCGAGGACGTGGCCTCCAAGGTGGCCGTCTCCACCATCGTCTCCTCCGCCATGCCCGACGCCCTTGCCCGCGACTGGGGCTTTGAGATGCGCCGCGTGCTCACGGGATTCAAGTACATCGGCGACCAGATCGACCAGCTCAAGAACGCCGGCGAGGAGGACCGCTTCCTCATGGGCTTCGAGGAGTCCTACGGCTACCTGGTGGGCACCCACGCCCGCGACAAGGACGCCATCGTCGCCACCATGCTCTGCGTGGAGATGGCCAGCTACTATGCCCAGAAGGGCATGGACCTCTACGAGGCCATGGACGCCCTGTACAAGAAGTACGGCTACTACCTCAACGGCACCGTGAACGCCTCCTTCCCCGGCGAGTCCGGCGCCCAGAAGATGGCCGACATCATGAGCGGCCTGCGCGAGAACCCGCCTGCAGAGATCGGCGGCTTCAAGGTGGTCGGCATGACCGACTACGCCGCCTGCGCGGAGATGCCGCGCGTCTCCGGCCTGCAGAAGGAGGCCGCGCAGGAGCTGCCCGCCGCCAACGTCATCGAGTTCCGCCTGGAGGACGACAACAAGGTCATCTTCCGTCCCTCCGGCACCGAGCCCAAGGTCAAGGCGTACCTGTTCTCCAAGGGCGCCACGCGCGAGGAGTCCGAGGCGGTGCGTGACAGGCTGAGGACGGACAGCGAGGCTCTGCTGTCGTAGCGGTCGGTAACGCCAGGGGAGGCCCCGGCAAGTTGCACGCAGGGATGTTCGCGCGCTTTGCGCGCTCAGAATCCCTGCTTAGCAACTTGCCGGGGCCTCTGTCGTTTCAACGGGCAACCCTTCGGCCAACAAATGCAAAGAGCAAGAGCATTAGGAGAGAAGAACAGGGGGGTTGGGACCGCTTTTTCAGGGCGTAAATAAGGGCGCCTGCACGCCGTTGAGGGGGTGCGGGCGCCCTTTGGGTTTGGGTGGGGCCGTGATGTTTTGGCGTGCTAGTTGGTGGCGTCGCCGTTGGTGGTGGCTTCGGCTTGGGAGAGGCCGTAGAAAGTGTCGCAGGCGCTGGCTATGGTGGCGGGGTCCCAGGCGCGGGCGGTTGCCTCGGGTGAGGTGGGGTCGTGGACGAGGACGGTGCCGTTCTCGTTCTCGGTGGTCACCAGGACCCAGTGGGCCGCGTCGGTGAGCGCCCCGGCCCTGACCTCGGCCAGGATGTAGGTGCCGGCGTCCAGGACGTCGAGGAGCGTCTGGCGGCTGGAGGTGTAGCTCTTGGCGACAAGCCCCAGGCTGCCCGCGATTTTCTCGACGGCGTCGGAGGACATGGAGGAGTCTCCCGTGGCCAGGTTGTCTGCGGTCACCAGGGACGCCACGTCTGCGGGGGTCTTGCCGTTGCTGCCGGTGAGGCCCATGTAGGCCATGGAGACGCTGACGGGTCCAGACCCGGTGAGGGCCAGGGCGTGCCCGGCGTAGTCAACGGCGCCCCAGCGGGCGTCCCAGTTGTAGAGGGTGGGCGCGGTGCCCTTGTGGGCCGCGTCGGAGTAGGCCTGCGCGCTCTTGTTGGCGTCCGGGTAGGAGGCTACGAAGTCGATGGCCTCGGGCTGGGCAAGGGCGAGCTCAAGGAGCTGCTGGTCAGAGTACTTGTCTGCGTTGGCGGCAATCTGCGCGAGCTTGTCGTTGCGGTCAAGCGCGGTCTTGAACTCCTTGCTGAGGTCGTCGGAGACGCCTGCGGCCACACGGGAGTCAACCTGGTTCTGGGACTCCGCCTGCTGCTGGCTTCCGTCGGAGGAGCAGCCGCGCACGCAGCTCGAGACTGCCAGGACGAGGACGATCACCAGGACGAGCGCCGCCGCGCCCACCAGGAAGATGCGACGGTCCACGCCGCCGCGGCCCAGGCCGCGCCTTCCGGTGAAGTTGATGTTCCTGGACCTGAGCGGATAGCCGCCGTTGCCCTTGCCGCTCCTCAGCCTGCCGGGGTTGTTGCGGCGAGAAACGCCGGTGGGGCCGTGGTAGGAGCCGCTGAAGAGGTTGATTCTCTGGCGGGTGCTGCCGGCGCCGGAGAGCCCGTTTCCGTTGAGGGCGGAGCCAGACCCGCCTCGGCCCCGGCCTCCCTGGGAGGAGCGGGGACGTGAGCCGCGACCGTCGCCTCGCGGGCCCTGCTGCTGATACGACATGTGGTGACCTCCGTGGGAGTCTGCGATGCGGTTATGTGTTCTGACGGCATCATACGGCAGCGAGCGACGTGCCAAAGGGGACGGGGGTGAATGGCACGCCGTGCGGTTGGACGTGCCACTCACCCCCCCGTCCCCTTTGGCACCTTTCGGCACGCCTGTGATACGCTGCCTGACGGACAAGCAGAAGGGGAGCATGCCATGAAGCGCAGGAACAGCAGACAGGACGCCATCAGGGAGATCGTCCGCGGCAAGACCATCCGCACGCAGCGCGGCCTCGTCGACGAGCTGCAGGCAATGGGCTACGCCTGCACCCAGGCCACGGTCTCCCGAGACATTGCCGACATGGGCCTGCGCAAGCTGCCCGAGGGCGTCTACGTGCTGGCGGAGGACCTGCACCTCCAGCGCATGCTCTCCGAGTTCGTGGTCTGCGTCCTGCGCGCCGAGAACCTCGTGGTGGTCAAGTGCCAGCCGGGCACGGCCTCCGGCGTGGCCGCGGCCGTGGACGACGCGGGCCTCGCGCACGCCCTGGGCTCCGTCGCCGGCAACGATACCGTCCTCGTGGTCGCGGACACCACGGAGAACGCCAAGTCCCTGCAGAACCTCATCCAGAAGCTCGGCAACGCCGAGTAGCTCCTGCCGCCCGCGCAATCCCTGTCGAGAAGAGCGGTCTTCTCGATAAAAGAGAGCGGCCCACGACGTTGGTCTCGTCGTGGGCCGCTTGCGTGCTGCCGTCTTGCTATGCGCCCGTGGTTGGCGTGGTGGGCGTCGTGGTGGTGCCGGAGTCTCCGCCGCCCGTTCCACCCGTTCCACCGGTGCCGCCGTTGCCGCCGGCAGACCCGTTGCCGCCGGAGGTGCCGCCGGTCTCGCCGCCCGTGGAAGGCGTCGTGGGGGTGGTCGGCGTGGTGGGCGTCGTCGGAGTGGTGGTGGAGGTGGTGGGCTCGGTCGTGGTGGTCTCGGACTCGGTCTCCTCTTCGGTCTCCTGCTGGGTCTCGTCGTTGGCGGAGGCGTTGGTGCCCACGAAGGTCCAGGAGGTGTTGGGCTTGTAGTCGGGCGTGCCGCCGCCGGTGGGGAACTCCTCGCGGGCCACACCGTCAAGCACCGCGTTCATGTAGTCGCACCAGATGGGCTGGACGGTGTTCTGCGTGGTGGCGACGGAGCCCTGGTAGTACACGCGGACGTTGGCGTTGGGGTTGCCGCACCAGACGACGGTGGTGAGCTGAGGGGTGAAGCCGCAGAACCAGAGGTTCTCGGCGTCGTCGGAGGTGCCGGTCTTGCCGGCGACGGGCTGGTTGGCCGTGAAGTGGCTGGCGACGTAGTAGCCGGTGTTGCCGCTGGTGACGACGCCCTTGAGGACGTCGATGGTGGCCTCGGCCACGGAGCGCTCGAGTGCCTGCTCGTTGGAGTCCTGGTGCTCGTAGACCACCTGGCCGGTGCGCGACTCGATTTTGGTGATGGCCACGGCGTCGTGGTGCACGCCGTCGGCCGGCAGGGTGGAGTAGGCCTCGCACATCTGCAGCGGCGAGACGGCCACGGCGCCCAGGGCGATGGTCAGGTAGGGCTGCAGGGTGGCGTCCAGGCCCATGGTGTGGGCGGTGTCGATGATGGCGTTGGCGCCGATGGCCTCGGCTACCTGCGCGTAGGCGGTGTTGGACGAGATGGCCGTCGCGGAGGCGAGGGTGCGCGTGCCGTAGTCGTGCTTGCCGTAGTTGCTGACCGTCCAGGTGGGCGTGATGGTCATCGTGGGGCCGCAGTTGAGCATGATGTTGGGGTTCATGCCCTCGCGGATGGCGGCGACAAGGGCAAACGTCTTGAACGAGGAGCCGGCCTGGCGCGCGGACTGGGTGGCCAGGTTGAACTGCTGAGTCTCGTAGTCGGCACCGCCGACCAGGGCCTTGATGTAGCCGTTGGTGTTGTCGATGGAGACCAGGGCGCCGTTGATGCTGTCGTTGCCGGCGGCGTCGATGCGGTCGGTCACGGCCTTCTGCGCGGCCTCCTGGTAGTCCGGGTCAAGGGTGGTGTAGACCTTGAGGCCGCCCTGGAAGACGGTGTCGGAGTCAAAGTCCTTGAGCAGCAGGCTCTTCACGTAGTCGGTGAAGTAGGGGTACTTGCCCACGGAGTCCACCAGCGTGCCCAGGTTGAGGTTGATCTCCTCGGCCTGCGCGGTGCGGCACTCCTCCTCGGTGATGTGACCGGCCTCAAGCATGCGCTCCAGGACGAGGTTGCGCCTGTTCTTGCAGCCCTCGGGGTTGCTCGTGGGGTCGTAGTAGGAGGGGGAGTTGGGCAGGCCCACCAGCGTGGCCGCCTCGGCCAGGGTGAGCTCGCTGGCGTGCTTGTTGAAGTAGATGGTGCTCGCGGCCTCGATGCCGTAGGCGCCGTGGCCGTAGTAGATGGTGTTGAGGTACATGTTAAGGATTTGCTCCTTGGTGTACGTCTTCTCCATCTGGATGGCAATGAAGGCCTCGCGGACCTTGCGCTTGAGAGACATCTCAAACTGCTCGTCGGAGAGCACGGTGTTTCTCACCAGCTGCTGCGTGATGGTGGAGCCGCCGCCGGCGTCATTGCCGATGACCTGGCCCACCACGGCGCGCAGGATGCCCTGGGGGTCGACGCCGTTGTGCGTGTAGAAGCGCTTGTCCTCGGTGTCCACGGTGCCCTGCACCACGTACTCCGAGATGTCGCTGATGTCCACGGAACGACGGGCCTGCAGGTAGTAGGCCGCAATCTCGTTGCCCTTGGAGTCATAGATGCGCGTGGGCTCCGCCACCAGGTAGGAGTCGGTGGAGGAGTAGTCGGGCAGGTCCTCCAGCCAGGAAGACACCACGCCGCCAAGAGACATGACGAGGGCGAGGACGAGAAGCGCCATGAAGCCAATGGCGCCGGCGATGCCAAAGCCGGCGACATGGGTCTTTGAGTGCAGGTGCGCCCTACGGGTTCTGATCCCCATGAACTGATTCCTCCCTGTAGGAGATCCGTCGGTCAATCTGACTCATTATAGTGTGCGACCAGCGCCCGCGGCGCTGTGAGCGTCCCGTCACCGCAGCCTCACCATGCGAGAAGAGCGCTCTTCTCGCCGCGCCCGGGGCCGTCGCGAGGGGGTTTGCCCCACATGTCCTGCGCATCTTCTGCGGCGACTGCGCTATTCTTAAAGTTCTGTACGACTGCAGTGGGCAGTCAGGTAAACGAAGACCCTATGGAGGGCAGAGCAGTGCTGTCTGTCGACGAGCAACTTAAGGTGATCACTTCCGGCACGATGCAGGTCGTGCCCATGGACGAGCTCAAGAAGAAGCTCGAGAAGGGCACGCCCCTCAACATCAAGTTGGGCGTTGACCCCACGAGCCCGGACCTTCACCTCGGCCACGCCGTCCCCCTGCGCAAGATGCGCCAGTTCCAGGACCTGGGCCACAAGGTGACCCTCATCATCGGCAACGGCACCGCCCTCATCGGAGACCCGTCCGGCCGCGACTCCACCCGTCCGCCCCTCACCGAGGAGCAGGTGGAGGCCAACGCCAAGACCTACGTCGAGCAGGCCATGAAGGTGCTCGACCCCGAGAAGACCACCATCGTCCACAACGGCGACTGGATCAAGCCGCTTGACCTGGGCAGCATGCTCGGCCTCATGAGCAAGTTCAACGTGGCCCGCATCCTGGAGCGCGAGGACTTCCACAACCGCTACACCAACGGCCAGTCCATCGCCCTGCACGAGTTCATCTACCCGGTGCTGCAGGCCTACGACTCCGTGGTCATCAAGGCCGACGTCGAGATGGGCGGCAACGACCAGATCTTCAACCTGCTGGCCGGCCGTGACCTCATGCGCGCCGAGGGCATGGAGCCCCAGGTGGCCCTCACCGTGCCGCTGCTGGTGGGCACAGACGGCGTGAAGAAGATGTCCAAGAGCTACGGCAACTACATCGGCCTCACCGACGAGCCCAACGACATGTTTGGCAAGGTCATGTCCATCGCGGATGAGATCGTGCCCATGTACTACCGCCTGTGCTCCACCCTCTCCATCGAGGAGATGGATGCCATCGACGAGGCCTTTGCCAACGGCACGGCCGACGCCTACCAGCTCAAGCGCGCCCTGGGCGTCAACATCGTCGACCTCTACCACGGCGAGGGCGCCGGCGAGAAGGCCATGGCCGCCTTTGACGCCCAGTTCAAGAAAGGCGAGATGCCCGATGACGTGGCCGAGTTCCCGGTGAGCCTGGCCGCCCCCAATGACGAGGGCAAGGTCTACCTGGCCAAGCTCCTCGTGGACGTCGAGATTGCCAAGTCCACCGGCGAGGCCCGCAGGCTCATCGACGGCGGCGGCGTGAAGATCGACGGCCAGGCCGTGGCCCCCAAGAGCTACAACGTTGACCCCGAGCTCTTCCACTCCGGCACGGCGCTGCAGTCCGGAAAGAAGCACTGGGCCAAGCTGGTCTAGCGGCGGCACTTCTCGCCACGCGACATTGGTGCGCAAATGCGGGCGGCCCCCTGGGGTCGCCCGTTTTTTGTGGGGCGCGGAGGCCGATGGAGAGCTGCTCAGTTTTGGTTTCCACTGGAACGCGTTCCTGCGCGCGAGGTCGAGAAGGGTCCTTTCTGCTCACGTTGTGCTTCCAGCGGAGGGCAAAAGTGAGCAAAAACGACAACGGCGGCCCGCCGCTCAAAAGCGGCTTCCAGCGGAACGCAAAAATGAGCGCTTGCCGAGAAGTGCGTTCTTCTCGCAGGCGGCTCGTGCGGGGGCGGCGCGGCGCCTGGCTGCGGTATCGTAGGCAGGTTATGCAACGACTGGGCTGATGGGAGCAGATCTTGGCCCACAAGAACGTCATCGAGCTGCTGGCGCCCGCCGGCGGCCCCGAACCCTTCAACGCCGCCCTGGCCGCGGGCGCAGACGCCATCTACTGTGGCCTGGGCAACGACTTCAACGCTCGCCGCAGCGCAAAGAACTTCACCGAGGAGACCTTTGCCGAGGCCTGCCGTCGCGCGCACCTGGCCGGCGCCCGCGTGTACGTGACGGTCAACGTGGCCATTGCCACGCGCGAGATTCCCCGCGTGCTGGACCTGGTCCGTCGTGCGTGGCTCCTGGGTGCGGACGCCTTCATCATCCAGGACTGGGGCCTGTTCTGCGAGATCCGTCGCGCCTGGCCGCAGATTGAGACGCACGTCTCCACCCAGGCCAACATCCACGACGCCCGCGGCACGGCCTGGTGCCGCCAGATGGGTGCCGACCGCGTGACCCTCTCGCGCGAGCTCTCCCTCAAGGAGATCTCCCGCATTGCCGAGGAGGGCGTCGAGCTGGAGTGCTTTGGCCACGGCGCCCTGTGCTTCTGCTACTCCGGCGTCTGCATGATGAGCTCGCTTGCCACCGGGCGCTCGGCCAACCGCGGCCTGTGCGCCCAGCCCTGCCGCCTGCCGCACGACCTGGTGGACGAGGAGGGCAACGTGGTGGAGGCCCCGGGCAACACCCGCCCGCTCTGCCCCAAGGACTACTGCACCGTCGACCACCTCCAGGAGATGATCGACGCGGGCGTGGGCTCCCTCAAGGTGGAGGGCCGCATGAAGGCTCCAGACTACGTCTACAACGTGGTGGGCGCCTACCGCGAGGCCATCGACGCCACGCTGGCCGGCCACCAGCTTGACGCCGCGGAGGACCTGGCCGTCCACCGCCGCCTCAAGCGCGCCTTCAACCGCGACTTCACCGACGCCTACCTCATGGGCACCTCTGGCGACGAGATGATGAGCTACGACCGCTCCAACAACCGAGGCGAGGTCGTGGGCATCGTGGCGTCCTCCCGTGCCCTGGAGGACCGCGTCGCCCGCAGGGGCGGCGGCAACGGCGGCCGTCAGCGCATGCGCCACTACACCCAGGCCGAGGCCGTCCTCAGCCTGACCGAGCCCGTGGAGAAGGGCGACCTGCTTGAGCTGCGCCCCGTTGACGACCCAAGCCAGTTTTTGACCGTGCACGCGGAGGCCGACGCCCCCGCCGGGGCGACCATCACCTGTCTGGCGGCCCGCCCGGTGCCTGCCGGCTCCATCGTGAGCGTCATCCGCTCCCAGAACGCCATCGACGCGGCCGCCCGCGCCGCGGCGGCCGACGTCTCGCGCCGCCGCCCCGTGCGTGTGCGAGTGGTCGCGCGCCTGGGCCAGCCCTTCCGCGTGGAGCTGGCCTGCGCCGACGGCGAGGCCACGGCCGCGGCCGAGGGCTTTGTGGTGGAGGCCGCCCGCACCCGCCCCGTGAGCCAGGAGGACCTCGTGGAGCACGTGGGCCGCATGGGCGGCGGCCCCTTCGAGCCGGTGAGCTTTGACGTGGAGATGGACGAGGGCTGCGGCATGGGCTTCTCGGCCGTCCACAAGGTGCGTGCACAGGCGGTGAACTCCCTGGTGGAGGCCCTTCTGGCCCCGTATGGGGAGCGCCAGGCCACGACGGCGCCCGTACCGTCCGAGCGGCTGCGCGAGGAGCGCCGCGAGGCCGTGCGCGTGGAGGCCGGCGTTCCCGCCGCCGCCGACGTGGAGCCCGTCGAGCCCTGCGCCTGCGCCTTGGTGGCGGACCCCGAGTGCGCCCGCGCGGCGCTTGAGGCCGGCGCCGGGCGCGTCTACTCCACCGTGGACGACCTGGCCCGCGGAGACTGGCCCGAGGGCGTCATCCCCTGGCTGGACGAGGTCTGCCGCGAGGCCGACCACGCCCGCCTTGACCCGTGGGTCCGCCAGGGCGAGCCCGTGGCCGTGGGCAACATCTCCGAGCTGGCCCTTGCCGCCGAGCGGGGCGCCGCGGCCGAGGTGCGCCCGTGCATCCCCGTCCACAACAAGAGTGCGCTTCTGGCCATGGAGGCCGCCGGCGCCAAGGCGGTCTGGCTCTCCTGCGAGCTCACCCTGGAGGAGGCCTGCGAGCTTGCCCGCGCGGCAAGCGTCCCGGTGGGCCTCTCGGTCCTGGGCCGCGAGCGCGCCATGACGAGCGAGCACTGCGTCCTGCAGGCCCTGGGCCGCTGCGTCCACAACTGCGAGAAGTGCCCGCAGCGCGCACGCCGCCTCTCCCTCAAGGACATCGACGGCAACCTGCTGCCCGTCCGCACGGACGTCAACGGCCGCTCCCGCATCTGGGCGGCGCACCCGCTTGACGCCACGCCCCAGGCAGACCAGCTGGTGGAGGCCGGCGTCCGCTGGCTTCTTGCGGACTGCACGCTGCTTGGGCCCAAGGAGACCACGTTTGCGGTGGAGCGCGTCTGCCGCGCCATCGCTGCGGCCAAGGCCGGGCGCCGTCCTGCGGCGCGCCTTGTCGGGGCCACCTCCGGTCACCTCTTTGCGGGCATTGGGTAAGATGGAGCACGTCTGAATCCGACGAAAGGAACCATCATGGCTGTCAATCGCGAGCTTCTTGAGGAGACCCTCGACATCATCCGCCAGAGCCTGCAGGCCGACGGCGGCGATGTCGAGCTCATCGACGTCAACGACGAGGGCGTGGTCACGCTGGAGATGCAGGGTGCCTGCGCCGGCTGCCCACTGTCCTCCATGGACATGTCCGAGGGCATCGAGCGCATCCTCATGGAGCACGTCCCTGGCGTGACTCGCGTCCAGCCCGCCATGCTCTAGGCGGCCGGCGTGTTCCTTAACGAGCTCTACCACTCGCTGAACCCGGTGGCCTTCTCGCTGGGGCCGCTCTCCGTGCGCTGGTACGGCATTGCCTACCTGGCGGGATTTGCGCTGGCAGCCTGGGTGATCTGGCGCGTCTCCCGCCGCTGGGAGCTTGACCTCACGCCCGACGACGTCATGAGCATCGTCATTGGCGTGGCGTTTGGCGTCATCATTGGCGCGCGCCTCTTCTACGTGGTGTTCTACGGCGCGGGCTACTACCTGGAGCACCCGCTTGAGATATTTGCGCTCAACCAGGGAGGCATGAGCTTCCACGGCGGGCTCGTTGGCGCCGTGGTGGGCGGCTCCATCGTGTGCCGCATGTACCACATCTCCATCCCCACCGTGTGTGACCTGGGCGTCATTGGCGCACCGTGGGGGCTGTTCTTTGGCCGCTGCGCCAACTTTGTGAACGGCGAGCTCTGGGGCAAGGAGACGTCGCTTCCGTGGGGCGTCATGTTTGAGACTGGCGGGGGAGTGTACCGCCACCCCTCGCAGCTCTACGAGGCCGTGCTTGAGGGCCTGGTCATGTTCTGCGTGCTGTACGCGCTGAGCCGCCGCCGTCCCGCGCGTCCGCAGGGCACCTTCATGGGCGTGTTCCTGGTGCTCTACGGCGTCTTCCGCTTCTTGGTGGAGTTCGTCCGCGTGCCCGACGCGCAGCTGGGCTACCTCTTTGGCTCCATCACCATGGGCCAGTGCCTGAGCCTGCCGCTGGTGGTGCTGGGCGTCGTGGTGCTGGTGCTGTCGCGGCGCCTCAACCGCCCACAGGTGGGGCACCTGGAGTAGGAAGGGCCAATTTTGATGGGGCCGGAGAGCCAAGTTGTTCTCCGGTCCCTTTTTGTTTGGCCTTGTCGCCGTTTACCTTGGTATGTACGCAATTGCAGGATTGATATACCTCTAAAACAAAAGCCCTGGCGAGAAAAGCGCAGGTCAGCGCATTTCTCGCCAGGGCATCAATTTTGCAAGTTCGTACATACCGGGGTTGGGCGCGCCCCACGGTTAGCCGTGAGGCATTACTTGTCGTAGCTCTCGTACTTGTAGAAGCCCTCGCCGGCGGCAATGCCGGTCTTGCCCTCGTCAATGTAGCCGTTGAGCATGGCCACGCTCTTGGCCAGGCCGCTTGCGGGGTCCTTGGCCGCGGGGTCCATGGAGAGGATGTTGCGGGCCAGCACCAGGCCGATCTTGTCCAGCTTGCGGAAGGGCGTCTGGCCGGGGTCGGCGCCGGTGGCGAGCTCCCAGCACTTGTCGACGGTCTCGGCGTCGCAGACGCCGGTGGCAACCAGCTGGGTCGCGGCCTTGAACCAGGGGATGAGCAGGCTGTTCAGGATGTAGCCGGGCTGCTCGCGGTTGAGCTTGAGCGGCACCATGCCGATGACCTCGGCAAACTGCGCGGCCAGCTCAAAGACCTCGGGGTCGGTGCCGTCGTGGCGCATGAGCTCAGTCATGTTGTTGCGCCAGATCTGGTTGCCGAAGTGGAGCGACATGTACTTGTCCGGCCTGCCCGTGGCCTCGGCGAACATGCTGGGCAGCATGGTGGAGGAGTCGGTCAGGATGACGGTGCGCTCGGGCAGGTGGCCGGCGAGCTTGGTGTAGAACTCGGTCTTCTCCTGCGGGTTCTCGTTGATGCACTCAACCACCAGGTCCGCGTTGCCAAAGGCAGCGTCCCAGTCGGTCTCAAACTTGATGGCCGAGAGGCGATCCTCCGCCTGGGCGACAAGGGCGTCGATCTGCTCCGCGGAGAGGCCGGGCGTGTCGGCCAGGCCGCGGCAGTAGGCGGAGGCGTCGGTCTTCATGGCCTCCAGCGTGGAGAGGTACTGCTCCTTGATGGTGGCAAAGCGGACGCGGGCGCGCTCGACGGAGGCCTCGCTGCGGACCCACACCGTCACGGCAAAGCCCTTGTAGGCAATCTGGGAGGCAATCTGGCTTCCCTGGGTGCCGCCGCCGGCAACGGTTACGTTCTTGATGTCTTCGACCTTCATTGGAATTCCCCTCTCCTTGGATGCGGGCAAACCTGAGCCTGCGACCGTTATAGGCTCTGAGCTGGCAAAAAGCGCGCGTTTCTCGACAGGTGGTAGCTCCGGCTACGGGAGGGGTAGGGGTATCGATACCACGTTGACAACGGCGAGAAGTGCGAGAGGTCCGTCCCCGGAAACCTCGGTCTAGGCCTCTATCGTGCCTGCCTGCGCCCTGCCCCTCTTGGCGTCTCGCCCTACGCTCTCAAGTCATCGTGCTTTCTCACGGAGAGGAAGGTCACGCCACCCTTGCGGCGGTAGGCATAGTGCAGCCTAGCGGCTTGGGGGTGCCCCTCTTCCACGTAGCAGCGCATGATGGGCTGACCGTCTCCTGTTGTGCGGGCCGGCGCCTCTGCGCCCCTGTTGGTCCTTAGGGGGTGCTCCTGCCGGTTTCCCGCGCGCCCCAGCGCTACATCAACCATGCAACGAAGTACCTTTCCAAGCTGTGCGTCTGTATCGTTGAGCGTCTCGAAGAAGTGGTCATCGTAGTCCCAGCTGCCTGGCTGCAGGGGCGTCTGTGCGCGATCTTGCGGACCAAACGCGCCGGTCCATTCCTCCCGCAGGAGCCAGTCCATCCGTTCGCGCTCAAAGCAAAGGCGGTCGTCTTTGCTCAAGAAATTGTCAACTGTCGGTTGCTTGTAGCGGCTGCTGTTCCGGCTTGTCTTTTGCGTCTGACGCAAGAGTTTGTCCCTGAGCCTGCGATTGCTCTTCTCGGCCTTTTCGGCGCGCTTCAAAAGGCTGCTGCTCTCTCGTTCGCTTCTTTGCCAACGAACGTAGTAGCCTCTGATGTGCATTGTCGCCTCTGGTCCGGCGTCTTCGGGAATCACCAGCTCAGAGAGGTCAATCTCTTCGACCTGCCCACCTCCCGCCACTTCTGGTGCGGCCATGTCATCCGGAGAGAGCCACGAAGGACCGCCCAGAAGCAGCGACGGTGCGGGTTGGATGCGGTCTGCGTCCGCTTGCCTGACAGAGAGGAGCCACTCGTTGCGTTCCGCCTCGTGGCCCACGACAAGTGCCGGAAGGGTCTGGCCCATCTCCACCATGTCTGGCAGCGGAAATGCCGGGTCGCAGATCTCGTCTGCCTCGATGGACGCCTCCACCCCCGGAAAGAGCGTGACCGTGCAATGGTCGGGGAAGATTTTTGCTATGCGCACCAGAACGGTCTGTCCCTCCGCATAGGCGGCGATGGCCTCGTCTGGGCGGATGCGCAGAGCCTCCGCAAAACCAACGAGAATCTTTGACTGGGTATCGAGCCTGCCTCGCAGCGTCATTCCTGTCTGCAGGAGCCGATCTATGGGCAGCGGGCCTGCAACCCCATCGTTGGCAAACTCCTCGGGCCGGGCGCTGCACATTCCACCGGGGTAGGTCAGAATCGCCCTATCGGCGGCGGGGAGAATCCCTATGACTCTCGCGGTGACCTGTTCCCATTCTTTTGGTGCTGAATTGGTCAGAAGCTCTGTCGCTCTTAGGCCAAAGACGCAACTGACAATGTTCTCTCCTAGGGCTTTGCCGTTGCTGTTAGGAAACGCCTTGAAGAGCCGGGTGTCCTTTAGCGGACGCCCAGAGCGGCCGCGAGAAGCCTGGAACACGCGGATTGCGCCATTGTAAACCTCGCAGTCAGCGGCTCCCGCCCTCTCGAGGCCGTCCGACAGCCTGAACTCAAGGGCGTTACTCGTCAGCTCGAAAAGCCAAGCGGTATCGTCAAGCTCTGTCGCAAGGATCGAGGTGTCGACAAAGGCATGGTCAAGACCTGCCCGGCGTGTTACGACAACAACGGGCAGCTCGCGTTTCTTGTTAAGAAGGACTGCCAGCATGCCCTCGAGCTTCTCTTCCGTGTCGATGAGGTTGAGTCCGGTGGGCGAGAAGGTCACGGGCTGGCTGGGGGTGGGCTTGGTCTCCGATGGCAAGGGCTGTGCGGGCTTGGCCGCCAGCGGTTCGACCTTTTGCGCGGGTGCTGGCGTTGGCTTGGGTTCGTACTCACCCGAGGAACAGCGGGCCGCCTCGTCGCGGAGCCTGTCCAGGTAGGGAAGGGAGTGCCAAGTGGCGTTGTCCACGAAGTTGCTTTCTACCTTGTCGTCCTCGTCGCAGAGGCTGCCCCTGGCGGGCAGGAATCGCGCGATGCCAGGGCTGAGGGTGTAGCGGCTAAACTCCTCATTCCAACGCTGCCGGAGGCGCTTGTCCTGGAGGGCTATGACGTCAATCTGGAATTCGTCGCAAAGCTTCTGGGCGTCAAACAGGAGCTCCTCGCTGCCGGATGTCGGACATGCTACGCAAGACGGGCGGCGTCTTTCCGAGCGGCGGAAATAGCCTCTTACCTGAGAGAAGAGAAGCTCGTCATAGTCGGTGACCTTGTATACCTCAGGACTTTCCTCAAGCTCCATCGGGTGCTCCGTTCGGTCTGGCCGCGTGTGTGCAATCCCACTCCCCAAGAGATTAAAGTAATTGTCGTTGTTCTTTGGCGGAACCTGGCGAGAAGCCTCTGCTTGCCGGAGGCGTCCCCGCGAGGCGCTTTCTACGATAGGTCGGTTTTGTCGGCCAAGGTCTTCACCCTGGTATGTACGCACTTGCAACATTGATGTACGTCCAAAACCCGTGCTTTGGCGAGAAAACCGCAGGTTAGCGTCCTTCTCGCCACAGCATCAAACCTGCAACAACGTACATACCGGGGTAAACCACGCGCCAGAACCCCTCGCCACCGCAACCCCGCGCCGCCCGTGCTACACTACCCCTCGTAACAAAAGGGAGCTGGCGCACGCCGGCTGAGATTGGGCCCACCTACGCGGCCCTGACCTTAGACCTGATCCGGGTAATGCCGGCGTAGGGACCAGAGCTTGGCTTGCTTGGGCGCCTACGGAGACGGGGCGCTTTTTTGTGCCCGCAAGCGCGGCGCCGCCGCGCGGGGAGGAGCCGCTTTGAACTGTTCCATTGCCATCCAGTACCTGCCCATGGACGCGCAGACAGACGAGGCAACCTGCGCCGCCGTGGACGCGGTCATCGCCTACATCGACTCCACGGGCATAGACTACTTCGTCGGCCCGTTTGAGACCGCCATCGAGGGCGACTATGACCAGTGCATGGAGATCCTCAAGAACTGCCAGCTCGTGGGTGCCAAGGCGGGCTGCAAGCATGTCATGACCTACGCCAAGATCAACTTCAAGCCCGAGGGCGACGTCATGACCACCGAGCACAAGGTGGCCAAGTACCACGAGGGTGACCCGGAGTTTGCCCCCAAGTCCGCCGGCTCCGCCGCGTAGGAGAGAAGCGCATGCGCATCTCCAGGCCCACAAAGAGGGTCGTCGCGCCCGTCTGTGCCATCCTGGGTATCCTCGCCGTCTGGCAGGGGGCCTGCTCGGCCGGCCTGGTGCCCAACTTCATGCTGCCCAGCCCCGTGCAGGTGGTGGCCGCCCTGGTGGGAGACCTGCCGCTGCTCTGCCAGCACCTGCTGTGTACCCTGGCCGAGGCCGCGCTGGGCCTTGCCATCGGCGTGGCCGTGGGCTTTGCCTTTGCCGTCCTCATGGACCGCTTTGAGACCTTCTACCTGGCCTTTGACCCGCTGCTCACGGTCTCTCAGACCGTGCCGACGGTGGCCATCGCGCCGCTCTTTGTGCTGTGGTTTGGCTACGGCCTTCTGCCCAAGGTGCTGCTTGTCGTCATCACCACGTTCTTCCCGGTGACCGTGGCCCTGGCAAACGGATTCCGCTCCGTGGACCAGGACCAGATCGACCTCATGCGCACCATGCGCGCCACCGAGTGGCAGATCTTCCGCTACGCCAAGCTGCCCGCCGCCATGGACCAGTTCTTCAGCGGCTTGCGCATCAGCGCCACCTACGCCATCGTGGGCGCCGTCATCTCCGAGTGGCTCGGCGGCTTCTGGGGCCTGGGCGTCTACATGACCCGCGTCCGCAAGTCCTTCTCGTACGACCGCATGTTTGCGGTGATCATCATCATCTCGGCGCTCTCGCTCGCGCTTATGCGCGGCGTCGACGTGCTAGAGCGCCTCTGCATGCCCTGGAAGAGGGCAGAAAGGAACGATCAACAATGAAAACGACCAACGCCTCCCGCATCCTGACCGCCGGTCTTTCTCGCCGCGCCTTTGTGGGCGCCTCCCTGGCCTCCGCCGCCACCCTGGTGCTTGCCGGCTGCAACTCCGGCAGCGGCTCCGCCGACGGCGCCGCCTCTGACTCCAAGGCCGCGTCTGGCGAGAAGACCAAGATCACCTTCTGCCTGGACTACACCCCCAACACCAACCACACCGGCATCTACGTGGCCCAGAACAAGGGCTTCTTTGCCGACGAGGGCCTCGAGGTGGAGATCGTCCAGCCTGCCGACGGCACCGCCGAGGGCGCCATCGGCACCGGCCAGGCCCAGCTGGGCGTGAGCTACCAGGACTACCTGGCCGCCGCTTACGATGCCGGCAACACCGGCCTCACCGCCGTGGCCGCCGTCATCCAGCACAACACCTCCGGCATCATGAGCCGCGCCGAGGACGGCATCACCCATGCCGCCCTCATGGAGGACCACGTCTACACCACCTGGGACATGGCCGTCGAGCAGGCAACCATCAAGCAGATCATGACCACCGACGGTGGCGACTTCTCCAAGCTCAAGATGGTCCCCTTCACCGTGGACGACGAGGTCCAGGGCCTGAAGGCCAACATGTTCGACTGCGTCTGGGTCTACGAGGGCTGGGCCGTCCAGAACGCCGCCGTCCAGGACTACCCGGTGAACTACTTCAGCTTCAAGGACATGGACGACGTCTTTGACTTCTACACGCCGGTCCTTGCCGCCAACAACGACTTCATGAAGAGCAACCCGGACGCCGTCAAGGCCTTCCTGCGCGCCGCCAAGAAGGGCTACGAGTTTGCCGTCGAGCACCCCGAGGACGCCGCCCAGATCCTGTGCGACGAGGTGCCCGAGCTTGACTCCGCGCTCGTCGAGGCCAGCGCCAAGTACCTGGCCAACCAGTACACCGCCGACGCCTCCAGCTGGGGCGTCATCGACGGCAAGCGCTGGGCCGCGTACTTCCAGTGGCTCAACGACAACGACCTGGTCGAGAACAAGCTGGACGTCAACGCCGGCTTTGACACCTCCTACCTGGCCTAAGCGCCGTGTCTGACAAGAAGAGCATCACGCAGCCCGCAGGCGCGGCAGGGGAGAAGACCTCGGTCGCGCCTGCGGGCGGTGTGCCCGCCCTCGAGGCGCGCGACCTCACCCTGGCGTGGGACGAGGGCTCCGACGTCGTGCGCCACGTGAGCCTGTGCGTTGACCCCGGCGAGACCGTGTGCATCGTGGGCAAGTCCGGCTGCGGCAAGACCACCATCCTGCACGCGCTCTCCGGCCTCACCCGTCCGCGCGAGGGGCAGGTCCTTCTCCACGGGCGTGACATCACCGGCAAGCCAGGCCAGGTGAGCTACATGCTCCAGAAGGACCTGCTGCTGCAGAGCCGCACCATCCTGGACAACGCCTGCCTTCCGCTGGTCATCGGCGGCATGAGGCCCGCCGAGGCCCGCGAGAAGGCCAGGCCGCTCCTGGAGCGCTTTGGCCTTGCGGGCGTGGAGGACAAGTGGCCCAGCCAGCTCTCCGGTGGCATGCGCCAGCGCGCGGCCTTCCTGCGCACCTACCTCATGGGCAACGACGTGGCGCTGCTGGACGAGCCCTTCTCGGCGCTTGACGCCCTCACGCGCGCAGACATCCGCAGCTGGTACGTCAGGACGGCCTCCGAGCTGGGTATGGCCTCCGTGGTCATCACGCACGACGTGGACGAGGCCGTCATCATGGCCACCCGCGTCTACGTCCTGGAAGGCGACCCCAGAGGCGGGATCCCCTCCACCGTGGCCGGCGAAGTCCCCATAAACCACCAGGTAGAAGGGGCCTTCGACCTCTCTCCCGAGTTCCTCACAGCCAAGCGAGAAGTGTTGACGCTCCTAGGCTAAATAAGAGGCGAAAGAGCGACCCTTTACCGCAGTCACTTCTCGCCCCAGTGCCTGGCCAAGCACCGTTAACGCAGTCGAGGCCCCGGCCCCGCCCTTCTTAAAGCAAGTTCTTTGCGAAGCGTAACTTGCGTAAGAAGTGCGGGGCCGGGGCCTCGACGGACTTTGCCGTTACCTAAGCCAGGCGCAGGAACGAGCAGTACCCGCGGTAGGCCTCGTAGATATCGGCCTTGCTGGTAATCTCCCAGGGGGCGTGCATGGACAGCACGGGCACGCCGCAGTCGATGACGCTCATGCCGTAGAGGGCCAGGATGTAGGCGATGGTGCCGCCGCCACCCACGTCGACGCGGCCGAGCTCGGCGGTCTGGAAGTGAACGCCGCCCTCGTCCATCACGCGGCGGATCTTGGCCACGTACTCGGCGTCGGCGTCGTTGGAGCCGGACTTGCCGCTGCCGCCGGTGAACTTGTTGAACGTGAGGCCGCGGCCCAGGTAACTGGCGTTCTTCTCCTCAAACGCGGAGGCAAAGTTGGGGTCATAGCCAGCGGAGACGTCGCTGGAGAGCATGTTGGACTCGCGCAGGCAGCGACGCAGGGCAAGCTCGCCGTGGACGCCGGCAAGCTCCAGCACCTCGGCCAGGGTGTCCTCGAAGAAGCGGCTCCTCATGCCCGTGGCGCCCACGGAGCCAATCTCCTCCTTGTCAACCAGCAGGCAGACGGAGGTGCGCTTGACCTCCTTGACGTCCAGCTGGGCCACGAGGCTCGTGTAGGCGCAGGAGCGGTCGTCCTGGCCGTAGCCAAGGACCATGGAGCGGTCAAAGCCGAGGTCGCGGGCGGCGCCGGCGGGAACGACCTCGAGCTCGGCGGAGAGGAGGTCCTCCTCGTCGATGCCCAGCTGCTCCTCGAGGATGGAAAGGACGCCGCGCTTGACCAGGTCCTTCTCCTCGGGCTTCTCGCCGTCCTTGACGCAGACGGGACGGCCGCCCACCAGGACGTCGAGCATCTCGCCCTCGATGACCTTGGAGGCCTCCTTGGTGAGCTGCTCGCGGGCGAGGTGGGGCAGCAGGTCGGAGATGCAGAACACCGGGTCCTGCGGGTCCTCGCCCACGGCCACGTTGACCACGGTGCCGTCCTTCTTGGCAACCACGCCGTGGATGGCCAGCGGGACGGTGACCCACTGGTACTTCTTGATGCCGCCGTAGTAGTGGGTGTCCAGGGTGAGAAGGTCGCTCTTCTCCTCCATGGGGTTCTGCTTGACGTCCAGGCGCGGCGAGTCGATGTGGGCGCCCAGGATGTTGACGCCCTGCTCCAGCGGGTCGGTGCCCAGGTTGACCAGCATGAGGGCCTTGCCGCGGTTGACGGCGTAGACCTTGTCGCCGGGCTTGAGGGCCTCGCCGGCGGCGATCTTGGCGGCCAGGTCCACGTAGCCGGCCTCCTCGGCCAGGCTCACGGCCGCGGCGCAGCACTCGCGCTCGGTCTTGTTGTCGGAGATGTAGGCCTTGTAGCCCTCGCAGAGGTAGTGCAGCTCGTCGAGCTGCTCGGCCGTGTAGTCCTTCCAGGCGTTCGGACGCTCCATTGGCTTCCCTTCCTTCCCAGGCGAGAAAAGGGGACGGTCCCTTTTTCTCGTTTCCGCTGTTACGTCACATCAGAGTTTACTTGGTTGCGGTGGTGGTTGTGTCGGGACTCGGGGCGGTGCCGCCCGAGGTGCTGCCCGAGCTGCTGGCGTCGGTGCCGCTCGGCTTGTCCTGCTTGGCGTCGGACCCCTGCGAGCCGCTCACCGGGGGAGCGGTGGCGTCGGTCGTGGCCGACGAGGCGCCGCCGGCAGACGGCGAGGACGCGGGCGTCTCGGGAGTGGGGGAAGCGGTCTCCTGCTTCTCGGACTGCGTGGTCTCGTCCTTCCTGGCGGGCGCCTCCGGGGAGGACGTGGCCTTCTCGCCGTCGGTCTGGTTTGTGGCGTCTTGGCCCGCGGGGGCCCCGGTGGTGGGGCTGGTGGCCTCGCTGCTGCTTGAAGTGGCGCCGGAGCCGATGCCCGCGCCCTGGGTGGCGATGTTTACCACCAGCGCAAACAGGAGCACAGCGGCAATGGCGAAGGCCGCGGCGATGGCCGTGGCGCGGCGCCTGAACACGCGGCGCTCGCGCTCGTGGGCGGCGTAGCGGACGCTCGCTGGCGCTATGGGCGTGCCGGAGGCGGCCACCTCCTGGATGGGAGAGCGGCCGGAGAGGGAGCCCGGGCGATAGACGCGCGTCTCGTCCGCCGCGGGCTCGGCGTAGACCGCCGCTGCCGCGGCCTCCTCGGGCGCCGCATTGGTCGTTGCGTCCGGCGTCAGGTCGCTGAGCTTCTGCGCGCTGGCCTTGAGCAGGCTCTTGTATATCTGCGAGGCGGCCGCGGAGGCGACGCCGCCGATGGCCACGCCAATGATCGAGCCCGCCAGGCCGATCTTGGACGACAGGGCAAACGACGTCGCCGCGGCAAGGCCGCTCGCTATGACCGTGGATACCGAGAAGTCCCCAAAGAGGCTCTTCTCGTCAGTGCCGTTCTGTTCCTGCCTGTCTGCCAAGCACGCTCACCTCTCGTTGTCATGCACGTGGCCGAAACCCTCGGTCCTACTCTGGTACCCAAGGATAGAATCACGCTATCTATGTGAACGATTCCTCACAGAATTGTGAACACAGATACCCGTTTGCGGTGATTTTCTACCGTCTGACGGGGTAATATGGCCGCGTACCGATTTTTCTTGTTTCTCGTCAAATGGAGGTTAGACATGCTCGTCAACGCAACTGCCATGCTCCAGAGCGCCGAGAAGGGCCACTACGGCATTGGTGCCTTCAACACCAACAACCTCGAGTGGGCCTCGTCCATCCTGGATGCCGCGGAGGAGCTGCAGAGCCCCGTTATCATTCAGTGCACCTCTGGCGCCGCCAAGTGGCAGACCAGCTTCAAGATCGTCTCCCAGATGGTTCACCAGCTCGTCGAGGACAAGAACATCACCGTCCCCGTCGCCCTTCACCTTGACCACGGCACCTACGAGGACGCCCTCAAGTGCATCGAGGCTGGCTTCACCTCCGTCATGTACGACGGCTCCCACGAGGCCGACTTTGAGACCAACCTCGCCCGCACCGCCGAGATCGTGAAGATCGCCCACAACAAGGGCATCTCCGTCGAGGCCGAGGTCGGCGGCATCGGTGGCGTCGAGGACGGCGTTGCCTCCAACGGCGAGCTCGCTGACCCCGAGCAGTGCAAGGCCATCGCCGACCTTGGCGTTGACTTCCTGGCCTGCGGCATCGGCAACATCCACGGCCTGTACCCCGCCAACTGGGCTGGCCTCTCCTTTGACCGCCTGTCCGAGATCAAGGCCCTGACCGGCGACCTGCCGCTCGTCCTTCACGGCGGCACCGGCATCCCCGTGGAGCAGGTCCAGAAGGCCATCTCCCTGGGCGTCTCCAAGATCAACGTCAACACCGACCTGCAGGTCGTCTTTGCCGAGGCCACTCGCAAGTACATCGAGTCCGGCGCTGACCAGCAGGGCAAGGGCTATGACCCGCGCAAGCTCCTCAAGCCTGGTCGCGAGGCCATCGTCACCCGCACCAAGGAGCTCATCTGCGAGTTTGGCTCCGACGGCAAGGCCTGGAACTAGCAAGTCGCCAAAGGCCTTTCTTTCAAAGGCACTCCCAAGGCCCGCCCGGATTTTCCGGGCGGGCTTTTTTGCGGCGCAAGCCCTCGCTTTGCACAGAACGTGCCTTCGTGTGAGCATCTTGGAAAAGTCTGTGCAGAACCCGGCTTGGTGTGAGCCGTTTTTGGGGTGTGCCCGAGTAGTCGGGAATCGCCAACTGGGCTTTTGCTGACCGGAGACGCCGCAAAGCGCCAAATCAGCCGGAAATGGACTCACACCAAGCGGGGTTCTGCGCAAGGAAATCGAAAACACTCACACGAAGGCACGTTCTGTGCATTTGCATGGGCTTGGGCGCCGCTTGACCTGGACCGCGCTTCGGGGAGTGGCGTGTACGCAAGCACAGATTCCCGCGAAAGGCGCCATCTCTTGTGCCACCTTTGTGCCGTTCCCCCTATGCAACAAGTGTTCATCCAATATGACCCCTAAGCAGCGGTTTTATGCAGAAGGGACCACCCCATGGCTTCCACGGGAACCACAGGCGCCAACGTACTGCTCGACTCAGTCATGAGGTGGGCGAGGCTCGCCCCGGACGCCCCGGCCTTTAGCGCGGCCTCCTGTCAGGACACCACCTACGCGCAGCTCTGGGACCAGGCCTGCGTCATCGCGCGCGGGCTCGACGCCCACCTCGCCGGTCGCGGCCCCGTGCTCGTCCTCGGACGCAAGACCGCCACGACCGTGGCCTCGTTTCTCGCCTGCCTCATGAGCGGCCACGCCTACGTGCCGGTCGACGTGAGCCTGCCCGCCCGCCGGGTGCACGACATCGCCGGCCAGATCGAGGGCGCGGCGTGTCTGGCTGCTTGCGAGTTGCCCGAGGAGCTGGCACCCATGATCTTGGAGCCGGGCTATCTCGACGCGCGCCAGCTCCTGGTCGACGCCGAGGGGCGCGGCCTTAAGGCGGCCCCGCTGCCTCGCGAGCGCTGGGTGAGCGGGGAGGAGACCCAGTACATCATCTTCACCTCTGGCACGACGGGCCGCCCCAAGGGCATTGAGGTCACGGCCGCAAACGTCACCTGCTTCTCGGAGTGGCTGCGCGAGTTCCCGCAGGTCCGCGAAGGCGGCCGCGTCTTTCTCGACCAGGCCCACTACTCCTTTGACCTGAGCGAGTTCGAGCTCGTGGGGGCGCTTGTTACCGGCGGCTGCCTGCATGCGGTGGACGAGGGGGAGTGCTCCGACTTCCGCGCCCTGTTTGACGACCTCTCGCGCTCGGGCGTCCAGGTGTGGGTCTCCACGCCCTCCTTTGCCGACCTCTGCCTCGTGGACAAGAGCTTTGACCAGCGCCTCCTTCCCAACCTGCGGCTCTTTCTGTTCTGCGGAGAGACGCTGCACCACACCACCGCGGCAAAGCTGCGGGAACGTTTCCCCCAGGCCATCGTGGCAAACACCTACGGGCCCACCGAGTCCACGGTTGCCGTCACGTACTGCCAGATTGGCGAGAAGGAGCTGGCCGACCTCACGCCGCTGCCCGTCGGGCGCCCGCGCCGCGGCACCGAGCTGCGCATCGTCAACCACCAGACTGGCGAGCCGGTGCCGGCGGGCCAGACGGGGGAGATCGTGATCGTGGGCGACACGGTGGCGCGTGGCTACTGGCAGGACCCGCAGAAGACCCAGGCGGCCTTCTTTGAGTCGCAGATGGGCGATGGCACCCCGGCCCGCGCGTATCGCACCGGTGACCTGGGGCGCATTGACGAGGACGGCCTCCTTCGCTGCGAGGGCAGGCTCGACTCCCTCGTGAAGCTCAACGGGTTTCGCATCGAGCTGGGCGAGGTGGAGGGCGCGCTCGAGGCCCTGCCACAGGTCCAGCAGGCCGTGGTGGTGCCCGCCACAAGGGACGGGCGCGTGCGCAGCCTCTGCGCCTTCGTCGTCCTCGCGGCGGGCGACGAGAAGGGCGAGAAGCCCGGCGCGCCAGGTCAGAAGCCCGGCTCGCCCCGCGACGCCCTTGCCCTGAGCCGCGAGCTCAAGGCGGAGCTCGCCCGCAGCTTGCCGGCCTACATGGTGCCGCGGCAGGTGCGCGTGCTCGAGCGCATGCCGCTCAACGCCAACGGCAAGGCCGACCGTAGGTCGCTTGCCGCAAGCGTTTCTCGATAGGTGGTGGCCGTGCCGGGCGCGCCTTGGCACGGCATGAGACCGAGGAGGGTCCCGATGGACGACAACGAGCTTAGCGACCGCATGATGGATCTGCTCGAGGACGTGAGCGGAGACCCGGCCGTTCGCGACCACATGGATGATGACCTATTTGAGCTGGGGTTTCTTGACTCCATGGCGGCCATCGAGCTGCTGGTTGGCATAGAGGACGAGTTCGGCGTGAGCATTGCCCCCACCGAGGTGGAGCGCTCGGCCATGAACACGCCGGCAAAGATCATCGCGCAAGTCCAGAAGCGCCTCTAGCGCGGCTGGCGGCCCGGCATGACGCTCTTCGCTGACCCAAGCTTCTTCGTGCTGCTGGCGGCCGCCCTCGTGCCTGCGGCGGCGCTCGGCCTGACGGGACACAGTCTGCGCCGCTATGGCTTGGCGGTCTCGCTGGGGTTTCTCGCCTGCGTCTTTGCGGGCAACCCGGCGCAGATCGCGGGACTTGTGGCCTTTCTGGTGCTTGCGCGGGCGGCGGTGCTCTGGCTAGCCGCGAGCCCGGGGAGCAAGGCGCGCTACGGCCTGGCCGTGGCGGCGAGCCTGGCGCCGCTTGCGGTCTACAAGCTCGCCTCGGCCGCGGGTGCCGGCCTCTGGGGCTTCGTGGGCATCAGCTACGTGACGTTCAAGGCCGTGCAGGTGGTGATCGAGGTCCGCGACGGGCTCATCGGCGCCCGGGACCTCGGGCTCGAGGACTGGCTCTACTTCCTGCTGTTCTTCCCGCAGTTCTCGTCCGGCCCCATCGACCGGAGCCGTCGCTTTGCCGCCGACGCCCATGCCGTGCCCTCCCGCGACGAGTACGCGGGGCTCCTTGCCCGCGGCATCCTGCTCCTCCTTGCCGGCGCGGCGTACAAGTTCGTGCTGGCGGCATGGGTCCACCGCGGCTACGCGGCGTCCGCATGGGGCAGCGCCAGCGGCGGCGCCGACGTGGTCGCCGAGCTTTGGCTCCAGGTGAGGTGCGCCTACCAGTACGGCCTCTACCTCTTCTGCGACTTCCAGGGCTACAGCCTCATGGCCATGGGCGCAAGCTACTGCCTGGGCATACGCTGCCCGCGCAACTTCCGCGCGCCCTTTGCGGCGGCAGACGTCGTGGACTTCTGGAACCGCTGGCACATCACGCTCTCCACGTGGTTTCGCGATTTCGTGTTCATGCGGTTCACGCGTTGGTGCATGCATAGGCGCCTGGTCCACGGGCGCGTCCGCACGGCTCAGGTGGCCTTCATGGTGGACATGCTGGTCATGGGCCTCTGGCACGGCATCGCCCCCTGCTACATAGCCTACGGAATCTACCACGGCCTTCTTCTGGCCGCCACGGAATGGATGCGGAAGAGGTCGCGCTTCTACCGCGCGCACCAGCACCAGGCGTGGTTCCGCGTGGTCCTGTGGTTTGTGACGCTGCAGCTTGTCATGTTCGGCTTTGCGATCTTCTCCGGACAGGTGGGGGTCGCGCTGGGAGGCGTGCTCAATGGATAGGAAGCCCACTGGGGCCAAAGGGCGCGGCCGCGGCCTTGGGCTGCCATCGATTCCGCAGGTGAGCGGCACGAGCCTGCTCTGCGCGGTCCTCCTCGGCGTGGCGGCGCTCGGCCTTGGCCTTCTTGCCTTTGACAGGCTGGTGCTGCCCGGCAACGGCCGCGCAGACGCGAGCAAGCTCTACGACTACGTCTATGCGCAGGGCAAGTCCGAGAACGTCGACTTTGTGACCAGCAACATGTCCGACGACGGCTACCTCTGCTTTGGCTCCTCCGAGTGGTACGTCTCAAAGAACCGCGTGAGCATGTGCCCCCAGGCCGTGTTTGGCGAGAACAACGCGGGCGTCGACATGACCTACATCGGCGAGGGCTACGACCAGAGCCTCTGGCAGGCCATCGCCGCGGGCGCCTACGGCAGCTCGGGCAAGGTCCGCAACCGCAAGGTCATGGTCGTGGTCTCTCCCCAGTGGTTCTTCAAGGGCTCGGGCGACGAGGACAAGTTCTACACGAAGTTCTCCTACAGCCTCTACCGCGCCTGCATGCAGAGCGCCCAGCTCTCCGATCAGACCAAGGCCTACCTGCGCCGCCGCTGCTCCGAGCTGGGCATTGACGCGCAGAGGCTCGCCGCGGCGAGCCATGACACGCCCCTTGACGCCATAAACGACGCGGCGTTTGCGGCGGCGGACTCCTGGAGGCTGCGCAGCCAGATTCCCAACATCGTGAGCCTGGCGCCCACCAAGAGCGCCACGCGCGCGGGCGGCCAGCCCACGGGCGAGCCGGACTGGGACGCGCTGCTGGCCAGCGCCGAGACCGAGGGCCAGGCGGCCTGCACCAACAACGACTTTGGCATCTACGACGAGTTCTGGGAGAAGAACCACACGTACGACCCCGAGCTCTTCCAGAACTTCGATGACGCGTCCGACGAGTACGCGGACTTTGCCTGCCTGCTCCAGGTGTGCCGCGAGGTGGGCTTCGAGCCGCTCGTCTGCATCCTGCCGGTCCATGGCCAGTGGTATGACGTGAGCGACGTCTCCTCGGACGTGCGGCAGCGCTACTACCAGGCGATACGCGAGGCCTGCCAGAAGGCGGGGGCCAGCTACGCGGACTTCTCGCCCTATGAGTACGAGAGGTACTTCCTGTGCGACACGGTGCATCCGGGCTGGAAGGGCTGGGTGCGCATCGAGCAGGCGTTCTATGACTTTGTGACCGGCAACGACGACGAGTACCTGACGAGGGCGGGTGGGCGCTGATGGGCAAAGGGCTGCTTCGCGTGGCGCTCCTTGCGGGGGCGGCGCTTGCCGTGGTCGCGCTCGGCGCCCTTCTGGTCTGGTTCATCGCGCTCTCGGGGCTGAACGAGCCGGTGGGGTTTGTCTATGGCGGGTTCTAGGCGATTCCTTGCCGGGGCTGCGAAGGGCGACCATACCCATCCGTTGCGGGCGCTGGCGTTTGCCCTGTTGGCTGTTCTCCTTGCCTCCGGTTGGGCATGGTCGGTTCCGGCGCATGCCGACGAGGCGCTCCTTCCGGATGAGGCCGACGACGCGCAGGCGGAGGCCGACGACGCCGACCCCACCGACATGGGTGTGGCGCCCATTGGCGCTGAGCCGCGCGGGGAGGCGCTCTCATCTGCGCTGGACGCCTATCTTGACCAGGTGTTTCCCGCTTCGGGTGTGCCAGGTGCGGCTGTGGCCGTGGTGGACTCGGACGGCGTGCGCTATCTGCGGACGCTGGGCGACGTCACCTCTGCGGACCAGACGCTCATCATCGGCTCGCTCTCCAAGAGCATGGCCTCGGCGGCCGTCCAGCAGCTGGTGGACGCGGGCGCCGTCAGCCTGGACGCGCCCGTGGACGACTACCTGCCCGCCTATGGCGTCCCACGCTCGGTGACGGTGCGCGACCTCCTCAACCAGACGAGCGGCTTTGGCTACTACCAGAGCCTCGCCGACGCGCGGGTGGGGGAGTCCTACGGCGAGTTCTCTTACGCCAACGCCAACTACGACCTGCTGGGGAGGCTCGTGGAGGGCGTGAGCGGCCTGTCCTACGGGGACTACCTGCGCAGGAACCTCTGGGGCCCGCTCGGCATGGCCGACGCCTGCCTTGACGGCGAGAAGCTCGCGGCCGCCAGCGGCGACGGCCGCGGCGGCGGCGAGGCTACCGGCCATCGCAACTGGTTCGGGCTGCCCGTGGCGGACGGCTTCACGCACGAGAGGGGGGACGGCGCCTGGGGAGGCCCCGCCTCTGGCTACGTGCGCGCAAGCATCAGCGACATGGCCTCCTACCTGCGCATGTACCTCAACAGCGGGGCGGGCGTGGTCTCGCGCGCGGGCGTGCACCGCATGGTCTTTGACCGCGTCCCAGACGCCAGCGGGGACACCTGCTACGGCATGGGCTGGACCACCTACAGCTGGGGCGACGGCGAGCTCGTGATGTCGCACGACGGCGACGTGGAGAACTACGTGGCGCGCATGTGCGTCATTCCCGGGCGCGACCTGGGCGTTGTGCTCCTGGCCGACGCAAACGACGCGGTGGGTGGAAACGCCGCGTTCTGGCAGATGGCCGACGACGTGACCTCACTTGCGGTGGGAGGCGTGGCCGTGGGCGTCGACCCCGGCGAGACGTGCGTCGCGCACGCCTGCTACGACGCCGCCTACTTGCTGGCGATTCTCGCCTGCGTGGCGCCCGTCCTGCTCGCGCGCCGCTGGGCCGGGAGGATGGCCGCAGCAGACGCCCCCGAGCGGGCCGTGCGCGCGGTGTGGGCGCTCGCCCTCCACGTGGCGGTGCCCGTCTGCGTGGCGCTTGTCCCCGCGGGCTTTGGCATGCGCCTGCGCGACTTCGCGGACTTCTACCCCGAGCAGGCCCTGGTCATGGCCATCTGCGACGTGCTGCTGGCGGCCGGCGGCGCCATGAAGGTGGCCTCTCTGGGACGAGCCCGGGGAGGCCATGGTTGCGTTGCGTGTGGCTGAGGCGCGCCGTTGCGCGCGGGCGCTACTTGTTGCTGAAGGTGACGCCGCAGGAGCCCCCGTCGGGACCCACGAGGTCCGCCAGCGTCTTTGAGTCGAGGTAGGAGGAGGTCACGCGGCCGAGGTCCCTCCAGACGCTCACGGTGCTGCAAGAGCCTATCTGCGGGCAGATGGTGCCGTTGGAGCAGTCCAGGCACCCGACCGGCGCAAGGGAGCCCTCGGCGGCGCGCAGGAGCTCTCCCAGCGTGTACTCCTCGGGCTTGCGCGTGAGCTTGTAGCCGCCGCCCTTGCCACGCTGGCTCTGCACGTACCCGGCCTTGTGCATGAGGGAGATGACCTGCTCCAGGTACTTGCGCGAGATGTTCTGGCGCTTGGAGACGTCGCCCAGGGAGACCCAGCCCTCGTGGCTCGCGAGGTCTGCCATGGCGCGCAGCGCGTACATGCCCTTTGTCGAGAACATGCCGGTAGCCATGAGTTTCTCCCTTCGGTGTCTGTGGCGGGTGGAACTGGTGCGAAAAGTTGACAAAGGGACTGTCCCTTTGTCAACTCGGACGTTACTTGCGGGCCCGGAGCATCTCCTCGAGGGTGCGCCAGGCGAGCTCGGCGCACTTGACGCGCGCGGGCATGTGGGCGATGTCCTTCAGGATGGCGGCGTCCTCAAGCTCGTCGATTCTGGGATCGTCCTCGGAGACCTCGCCGCGGACCATCTGCATGAAGAGCTTGCAGAGGCCGATGGCCTGCTCGGGGGTCTTGCCCACCATGAGGTCGCTCATGATGTCGGCAGAGGCCTGGCTGATGGCGCAGCCGTGGCCGGTGAAGGCGGCCTCGTCGATGGTGCCGTCGTCGGCAAAGCGCACGCTGAAGGTGAGCTCGTCTCCGCAGGAGGGGTTGACGCCCTCGTGGGTGCAGTCGGGGCAGTCCATCTGGTACTTGTAGTCCGGGTGGGACACGTGGTCCATGAACTCGGCGTTGTAGAGGTCAGTCACGGCCATGGAATACCGTCCAAACTTGGGTCAGGGCGTCCACCAGGCGGTCGACGTCGCTTTGGTCGTTGTAGAAGGCTAGGCTGGCACGGCAGCAGGCCAGGTTCTCCACACCGAGCCAGGTGAGCAGCGGCTGGGCGCAGTGGTGGCCGGCGCGGATGCACACGCCCGACATGTCCAGGATGCTGGCCACGTCGTGCGGGTGGACGCCGCGCACGTTGAAGCTGATGACGCCGTGGTGCTGGGAGGCCTCGGGGTGGCCGATGAGCTCGACGAAGTCCAGCTGCCCCATGCGCTCCCACGCGTAGGCAACCAGGGCGGCCTCGCGGGCGGCCACGGCCTCGTAGCCCACGGTCTGCGTGAGGTAGGTCAGGGCCTCGCCCGTGGCGTAGATGCCGGCGGCGTCCTGCGTGCCAGCCTCGAACTTCTCGGGCACGGGCGCCCAGGTGGCGTCCTGCTCGGTCACGGAGTCGATCATCTCGCCGCCGGTGAGCATGGGCGGCATGGCGTCGAGAAGGTCGTGCCTGCCCCACAGCACGCCGATGCCCATGGGACCCAGCGCCTTGTGGGCAGAGAAGGCCAGGAAGTCCGCACCGAGCGCGCGCACGTCGACGGCCATGTGGGGCACGGACTGGGCGCCGTCGACCACCATGTAGCCGCCCTGGGCGTGCACGGCGGCCGCGATCTTCTCCACGGGAAGGCGGATGCCCAGCACGTTGGAGACCTCGGCGGCGGCGCAGATGCGGGTCTTGGGGCCAATCTTGGCGGCAATCTCCTCGTCGGTGATGACGCCGTCCTCGTTGGGGTAGAGGAAGACGAGCGTGGCACCGGCGGCACGGCAGGCCTGCTGCCAGGGGATGAGGTCGGAGTGGTGCTCCATGATGGTCACGCAGACCTCGTCACCGGCCTTGAGCACAAGCGGCGAGAATGACTTGGCCACCAGGTTCAGGCTCTCGGATGTGTTGCGGGTGAAGACGACGTCCCGCGCCAGCGCGCGGCCGTCCTCGCCCACGGCGCCGATGAGGCGCGCGACCTGCTCGCGCACGCGGCCGATCTCTGCCGTGGCGGCCACGGACAGGCTGTAGAGGCCGCGCAGCGGGTTGGCGTTCATGGTCTCGTAGAAGCGGCGCTCGGCGTCAAGCACGCACGCGGGGCGCTGCGCGGTGGCGGCGCTGTCAAGGAAGGCCAGCTCGGGGTGGCCGGCCAGCAGGGGAAAGTCCTGCTTCACGGGGTTCTGGCTGATGTCAGCCGCGGCCTTGGCGTCTAGCATGCGGCCTCGCCTCCCTCGGGCAGCCCCGCACCCTCGTCGAAGTCGTGGGCAACGTCTGCGCCCAGGACCTCCTCGGCGCGCAGCACGGCCGCGCGGTGGGAGGCCTCCTCGGGGGCGTGCATGATGGCGTCCTCGAAGATGGCTCGCACAAAGAGCTGCTCGGCCTCGCGGCGAGAAAGGCCGCGGTCCATGAGGTAGTCGATCTGCTCGGGGCTCACGCTGCCGATGGTGGCACCGTGGTTGCCCGCGACGTCGTCCTCGTCGCAGAGGATGACGGGCATGGTCTTGTTGACCACGTTGTCGCCCAGGACGAGCACGTTCTCGGCCTCGTTGCCCTTGGAGCCGCGGGCCCCGTGGACGAGGTCGATGGTGGCGCGCAGGGTCTTGCGGGCGGCGTCGTCAAGGGCGCCGGACTCGCTGACCTCGGCGCGGGTGTTGCGCCCGCGCTGGCGCACGACGTGGTTGATGTCCAGGACGTCCTTGCGGCGGGCGTGGTAGCGGCAGGTGAGGTCGGCGCGGGCGCGGTCGCCGGCAAGGTCGATGGCGCTGCCCAGGGCGAGGGTGCCTCCGCCCAGGGCGTACTGGCGCACCTCGATGCGGGCGTCGGCGGCGGCGCTCACGCCCAGGCTCTCCAGGTGCTGCTGGCCCTCGGCCACGCCCAGGACCTCGACGATGGTGACGTGGGAGCGGGCCTCGGCGACCACGCGCAGCAGGGAGGCACACGTGCCCGCCTGGCCCTGGCCGGACGCGGCCACCACGATGGTGGCGCTCGCGCCCTCGCGGACCATGACGCCGGTGTCTGCCACCTGGCCCTCGTCCGCGCTCACGGAGACCACGATGGGCTCCTCGCGGCGGGTGCCGCGCGGCACCTCGACGTAGCGGGAGTCGGCCGCCTGGGAGCAGACCCAGTCGGTGACCTTCTGGCCCATGCCGCACTCTATCTTGGAGAAGAGCTGCGGCAGAGCGAAGTGCACGTCTCCCTTGCGGGAGATGCTGGGCACGGTGAGGGTTATGTCGTTGGCACGCAGGCGGTTCCACGTCTGCGCGGGCGGGGTGCTCACGCGCTCGAGCGTGACGGTGCCCGCATTGGCGGCCGTAGGCACGGCGGCCTGCTGGTTCTTCTCGTCAGCCATTAGCCGATGGCCCCTTCCATCTCGAGCTTGATCAGGTTGTTCATCTCCACGGCGTACTCCATGGGGAGCTCCTTCGAGACGGGGTTCGCAAATCCGTTGACCACCAGGGTGCGCGCCTCGGCCTCCGAGCAGCCGCGGCTCATGAGGTAGAGGATGGTGTCGTCGGAGATGCGGCCGATGGTGGCCTCGTGGCCGACCTGCGCGGTGGCGTTACGGACGTCCATCGCGGGGATGGTGTCGGAGCGGCTGATGTCGTCCAGCATGAGGGACTGGCACGAGACGCTGCAGCGCGCGCGGTCGGCGCGGCGGCCCACCACCACGGAGCTGCGGAACGTGTTCACGCCGCCGTCCTTGGAGATGGACTTGGTGTTGACCGTGGCCGTGGTGTCGGGCCCGTTCATGACCACCTTGCAGCCGGTGTCCAGGTCCTGCGTGGCGCCGGCGAAGGTGATGCCGGTGAACTCGCAGCTCGAGCGCGCACCCTCCATGATGGTGGTGGGGTAGAGGTAGGACACGTGACTGCCAAAGGAGCCGGAGACCCACTCCATCTTGGCGTCGGCGCCCACCTTGGCGCGCTTGGTGTTGAGGTTGTACATGTTCTTGGACCAGTTCTCGATGGTGGAGTAGCGCAGACGCGCGCCGTCCTTCACGAAGAGCTCCACGGCACCGGCGTGGAGGTTGGCCTCAAAGTACTTGGGGGCGGAGCAGCCCTCGATGAAGTGCAGGTCGGCGCCCGGCTCCACGATGATGAGCGTGTGCTCGAACTGGCCCGCGCCCTGCGCGTTCAGGCGGAAGTAGCTCTGCAGCGGGTAGTCAAGGGTGACGCCCGCCGGCACGTAGACGAAGGAGCCGCCGCTCCAGACGGCGTAGTGCAGCGCCGCGAACTTGTGGTCGGTGGGCGGGATGAGGGTGCCGAAGTACTCGTGCACCACGGGCTCCCAAGCGGGATCGTGCAGCGCGTCCTCGATGGTGGTGTAGACCACGCCCTGCTTGGCCACGTCCTCGCGCATGTTGTGGTAGACGATCTCGGAGTCGTACTGGGCGCCCACGCCGGCCAGGCTCTCGCGCTCGGCGGCCGGGATGCCCAGGCGGTCGAAGGTGTCCTTGATGTCGGCGGGCACGTCGTCCCAGCTCTTGGCCTGCTTGGTCTTGGGCGAGACGTACGTGGAGATGTGGTCCAGGTCAAGGCCGGCGATGGAGGGGCCCCAGTTGTCCGCCATGGGGCGGGCGTGGTACTTGTCCAGCGCGTCCAGGCGCATCTGGAGCATCCACTCGGGCTCGTCCTTCTTGGCGCTGATGGCGCGGACGATGTCGGGCGTCAGGCCGTCGGCGTAGCGCTCGTAGCCCTCCTCGGACTTGGTGAAGTCGTAGAGGGAGCGGTCGACGTCGGCCACCTGGGTGCGCTTGCGCTCCTCGCTCACTCGGCATCACCCGTCTTGGGGGAGACGATGCCCTTCTCGGCGGCCTCGCGCTCAAAGCGCTCGAAGCCGTTGGCGTCGATGTCGGAGATGAGGGAGGCGGGGCCCTCGGCCACCATGTGGCCCTTCACCATGACGTGGGTGCGGTCGACCTCCAGGCGCTCCAGGATGCGCGTGTTGTGCGTGATGACGACGAGCGCGCCGTCGCACTCCTTGCGGTAGGCCTCGATGCCGCGGCTGACGACGCCCAGGGCGTCGACGTCCAGGCCGGAGTCGGTCTCGTCGAGGATGGCGAGCTTGGGGCGCAGCAGCAGGAGCTGGAGCATCTCGATCTTCTTCTTCTCGCCGCCGGAGAAGCCCACGTTGAGCTCGCGCATGAGGAAGGACTGGTCGAGGTCGAGCTGGTCGGCGATCTCTCCCACGCGCTGGCGGAACTTGCGCGCTGTGGTCTTGAGCTCGGGGCGCATCTGGCAGATGGTGCGCAGGAAGCTGTAGAGGGGCACGCCGGGCACCTCGACGGGGGCCTGGTAGGAGAGGAAGATGCCGGCCAGGGAGCGCTTGTCGGCGGAGGCGTCGGTGAGGTCGGCGCCGTCAAAGCTGATGCTGCCGCCGGTGACGCGGTAGGTGGGGTCGCCCATGATGACGTGGCCCAGCGTGGACTTGCCGGCGCCGTTGGGGCCCATGAGCACGTGGCACTCGCCCTCGCCCACGGACAGGTCGATGCCGTGGAGGATGGGCTTGTCTTCGGTCCCAGCAAAGACCTGGCTCACGTTGAGAAGCTCACTTGCCATGTATCTCTCCTTATGGTTGGCGCGCGGGTGCGCGCTTGCGTGCTGGCTCTTGCTTGCGACGGCCGGGTGGGCCGCCGCGGTCGCGCCCTGCGGGCGCAGCCTAATTCATACTAGTTTGTGGGGATTTTGGCGCAAGGGTCAGGGCCGAAATTCCCGCCGGCGGCGCCAGAAAACACCCCGACCCGACAATTCCTACCCAGGCGGGGGCATTTCTATCCTTGGGCGAGAAGGGCTTCTCGCCGGGGCTCTCTTCTCGCCGAGGACTCTCGTCTCTCCGCGCCGGCCCGGCCGACCTTCTCGCCCCGTGAACGCCTTGCCCGTCAATTCTGCCGTTCACTGAACGCCTGAATTGAAGACAGCTGTTCAGTGAACGTCTGAATTGCAGGCCAAGGCGTTCACGGGGCTGCCCTTGGCGTAGACTGGGGGCCGTTGGCTCCGAGTCTGGGAGGTCGAGCGTATGTACATGTATGAGAGCGGCGCCATCTGATAGCGCCGCAACTGCCGCGCGCCCCTTTGCGTCGTGACCGCATTCTGTCTCGAACCCCTGACCCTTGGGAGCAAAATTGAATCTTCTCAACACCCCTGAGCGGCGCGTCGTCGCCGCCAACTTCCTTCTGCAGCTCGGGTTTCAGTCCGTGTACTTCGTGGGCATCATCGGCTGCGCCACCTACGTGCTGGGCGCGGGCGCCTTCGAGGTCTCTGCCCTGGTCTTCTGCCTCAACCTGGCGCTCATCGTGGGCAACTTCTGCTCCGGCGCCGTGGTGGACGCCGCGGGGCCGCGCCGGACGCTCGCGGCGACGCTTGTTGCCATGTCGGCGGCGGGACTCCTCGGCCTGCTGGCTCCGGTGAGCTACCCGGTGCTCTACCTGCTCGCCGTGGCGGTGGCCCTGCTCTTTGGCACGGGAACCACGGCCATTGATGCCTATCCGCGCTTCCTTGCAGACGACGCCGGCAGCCTGCTGCGCATGAACAGCCTCAACAACACTGCCACCAGCGTGGCCGTCGTCGCGGGGCCGGCCCTAGGCGGCCTCATCACGGGCGTGGCCTCCAACCAGGCGGTCTTTGCCATCCTGGCGCTGGCTCCGCTGCCGGCCGTCGCGCTTGCGCTGGCCACGCGCGAGGCGCTTCCGGTCGGCTCGCGCTCGTCCGCCGAGGACGGCGCCGGCGAGAAGGACGGCCTCCTGGTCACGCTCTCCGAGGGCGTCCGCGTGACGGCCCGCAACGTGGACCTGCGGCTCATCTTCCTTATGGGCTTCATGGGGTTCTTTGCCTACGGCGCCTTCGACAGCCTGGAGAGCCTCTTCTACCGCGACGTCCTGCAGGTGGGCACGCAGTGGATGGGCTGGCTCTCCGCCATTGCGGGCATCGGCGGCACGGTGGGCTCGCTTTTGGTCATGCGCGTGCCGCAGCGGCACGTCTCCATGGGCCTTCTGTCTGCGGCGCTGCTGGTCACGGGCGTGGGCTCGTGCGTCTACGTGGGCACGGGCAACGTCTGGGTGGCGGCCTTCGGCCAGGCCGTCTGCGGCATCGGCTTTGGCTCCATGGGGCCGGTGCGCGCCACGCTCACGCAGGAGCGCTGCGACCCCAGCCACGTGGGCCGCGTCATGGCCACCATGCGCGTGGGCCTCAACGGCGCCGGAGTGGTGCCGCTGCTAGTGGCGCCCTTCCTTGCCGACGCCTTTGGCGTGCAGGCGGTCCTCTTCGGCGCGAGCCTGGCCACCGTCGCCATCGCCCTCGCGTTCTGGGCCATCTCCCGCCGCCGGTAGGGGAGCGCCCGGCGAGAAGTGCCTCTCGCCGCGTCTCGTTACAACTTGGTGCCGCAAGGCCGCCCGGTGAGCGCTTCTCGCCGGGCGGTTCCTATGATGGCGGGCGTTGACGTCCGTGTGCGGCGGGCGCGTCGCTTGCGAGGAGGAAGCATGCAGGCTTGGAAGGCGTTTGGCAAGTTCATAGGCTCTCACCTGGCCTTCATTGCCCCCATCTGCGTGGCCTTAGGCGTGCTCTTCCCGTCTCAGCTGGCCTTCCTCAAGCCGTGGGTGACGCCCCTCTTTGCGTTCATGACCTTCCAGGGCGCCCTGGGCAACAACCTCTCCAACCTGGGGCGAACCTTCGCGCACCCGGCTCCCATGCTGGTGACGCTCGCCGTCTCCACCGTGGCCATGCCGCTCGTGTCGTTTGCGCTGGGTACGCTCCTCTTTGGCGGCAGCCCCAACCTGGTGCTGGGCATCGTGCTTGAGTACTCCGTGCCTGTGGCGGTGGTCTCCACCATGTGGATCGGCATGTTCGGCGGAGACGTCTCGCTTGGCCTGGCAACGCTGCTGGTCTCCACGGTGCTCTCTCCCGTCACCATCCCGCTCACGCTCCACGTGCTGCTGGGCCAGACCGTGGAGGTGGACGTCGCGGGCATGATGGGCGACATGCTCGTGCAGATCGCGCTGCCCGCCCTTGCCGGCATGGTGGTCAACGACCTCACCCGCGGCCGGGCCAAGGCCGAGCTCTCGCCGGTGCTGGCGCCCGCCGCCAAGGTGGCGCTCGTGCTGGTCATTCTCTCCAACTCCACGGGCGTCTCTCCGTACATGCGCAACCTGACGCCGCAGCTCGTGGGGGTCATCGTCTTCATCGGCCTGTTTGCCAGCACGGGCTACTTCTGGGGCCTCGTCATAGCCAAGCTCTGGCGCCGCCCGCGCGAGACGATGGTCACCATGACCTACCAGACCGGCATGCGCAACATCTCGGCGGGGGCGGTGCTCGCCGCGCAGTACTTCCCGGGCGAGGTCATGTTCCCGGTTATGATGGGCACCCTCTTCCAGCAGGTGCTGGCCGCCTGCTTCGGCAGCTTCATGCGCTGGCTCCTGGCTCGCGAGGATGCCGCCTTGGGACAAAAGGGACGGGGGATTTTGTCCCAAGATGCGCGGAGGTGCTGAGCTGTCGCCCCGCCCCTTTTGTCCCAAGCCGTTCGCCGGCTGCAATCTTCTGTTTGGCCTGAAATTTGCGGCAAACAATGCGAAGACCAAAAGGCCCCAGGTGTTGTTTCGTGCTTTCTTGGGGCGTCCGTTCGGCGAGGGAAAGCTGTCGGTCGATACAGGCTCTTAGGGCGGTTGCTGTATATACATCAGCATATAAATAGCTAAATAAACCAAGTTTGAACGCATTGAACAACTGATTCTGTTGGCTAGCGTTTTTCAAGTAGCAAAGGCACCGGGGGGGTGTAATATCTCCATTTGCATGCAGATTGCCGCGGGTGTGCCGAGGGAGTCTGCATAGGCTTCTCTCTTTTCTTCGATGGGTTCGACTATGAAGATTAAACGTAGGCACTCTGTGTGCTTCGTCCTGTTCACGGTTCTCGCTGTCTTGGCGATGTTTTGCCTGCGCAATGTCGCGTCTCCCGTGCATGCGCAGGATGCGCCGGGGGGGTGTGTCTGAGCCGATTCTCATCAACGGGGACACGGCGGACATCGCGTTCAGACTCTTTACCGACGAGCACCACACCCAGGTGCTCGACGGCCCCGTGACGTCCACTTCGCGCTTCTATGGGGCCTTCTCGGCGAGTTTCCTGACTGGCAAGGCGCCTTTGCCCGGGAAAAATGTCGCCATTTACGAATTTCCCGTCACCATCGTCGTCGACGACAACGCCGGCGGCGACATTATGGAAGGCACGGACGCCGACGCTGTAAAAGCCGGTACGTGGAAGATCGAAAACAATAAGATTATCTATACGTTTGACGAGAACTGGCTTGCGTCGAACCCCTCGGGCATCCATGTCGCGACGAATTTCTCGTTCCATCTTGCAAACACGGGCAGCGGTTCAGGCGGCGGCGCGTCCGTCGAGTTCCCCGGTGCGGGGTCGATCGTGATCCCCACCAAGGACGGCGACCTCATGGGAACGAAGTCGGGGACCTTCTCCCAGGGCGCTGACGGCGTGGCCAAGGTTGACTGGACCGTCAAGCTCAACGTCGAGTCGTACGCCACGAACGTCAAGTTCACCGATACGCTGGGCGATAACTTCGACTTTGTGGGCGGCAGCTTCATGCTCGACGGAAAGAAGCTCGACCCGCAGCCGACGATCGACGGTCAGATTGCGACCCTCAACAGTCTGGGCAACCTTTCCCAGGGGGAGCACACGATCGTCTATCAGACGAAGCTGAAGAGCGGCGTTTCCGCGAACAACGGCGTGTTCATCGACCGACAGGACGCCTCAAAGAACACGGCAACGTGGGAGTGGGGCGGCCCTGATGACCGCAAGAGCAACTCGGCCACGGCCGCTCCCAGCCAGTTTCGCTACGACATGATCAACAAGTCCAACGGCTCGGGCGCGCCGTCCGACATCACGTGGACGGTTACCCTCAACCGAGGCGAGCTCAAGGCCGACATGAGCGGCTACGTGTTTACCGACACTCTGGACGGCAAGCAGACGTATACGGGGAACTACACGGTCTACAAGGGCGGGTCGGGGTCGGAGGTCCTTAAGACCGACAGGCTTGATCCGTCGCAGAACACGTTTACCTACGCGTTCCCGACCGACCTTGCCGACAAGTACGCCATCTATCGCATCGTCTATCACACAAAGATGAACGATACGACCTCCTACGACACCGTGCGCAACAACGCGACCATCGAGCGCGAGGGCTCCGTTTCCGGCGCCGGCGAAGGCTCGTTCACGCCGCAGCTGGCCGGCACGCCGATCACCAAGAGGCTCGTGAGCTCCGATGAAGCCGCGATGACGGGCAGGGCGACATGGAAGACGCGTGTCGCGCTGAAGGCCATCGTCAATGCGGTTAACCCTCCAAACGTAAAGGTAAACGACACCTTCCAAACAGCGTGGAAGCAGAATATCGGCGTCGACGCCGACTCCGTGACTATAAAGATTGGCAGTACCGTTCTGGAGAAGGGGACGGATTGGTGGTTTGAGCCGGGCAGCGACTCCATGGCCAATGGGACGAAGAAGAACTTCAATCTCTATATCAAAATCAACGGCAAGGTGAAGGCCGCCCTCGAGAATGAGGACTATGCCGTGATCACCTACACCACCAAGTCAGACGCGTTGCCGGGCTGGTACTCGAACTTTGCGTCGGTCAGCGCGGACGGCCTGAAGCTTCAGCGGCCGTACACCGACCCCGTTATGTACGTTGTCAACCAGGAAACGACGCCCGCGGTCGAGAAGCCGGAAGCTGAGACGAAGGTGTCTTGGGATGGGAACTTTGACTGGAGCGCCGTCGACGGATCGGGTGAGAAGGGCGCATGGGTCGTTGACTGGACGGTGTACGCGAACCGCCAGAAGAGCGCGGCGGGGGATTACTACGGAGCCGGAAAGCTGGGCGGCGTACCGCTGAACATAGTCGATACCCTCCCGGACGGCATGAGCTATGTCTCAGGCTCCGCAAAGTACACGCTCGTGCAGAATCCCTATAATCTGCACGCGGGCTACTACGGCCCAAGCAATAGCGACGGAAACGAGAAGACTGTCGTCACAGACCAGCAGCTCGCCGCCGACAACGTTAGCAGCAACGGCAACACGGTCACTTTCTCTATCCCCACGACGGCGCTCGGCAACTTCGCCGGCTATGCCAAGCTCACGTACAAGACGGCGGTCAAGCGCGGTGCGCATGATGCCACCACAAACGAGGTGAGGTTCACCAACTCCGCTAGCGCCGAGTCGGGGGACAAGAAGTTCGACTCCGGCAGCGGCACCGTCACCATCAAGAACAACGTGATCGAGAAGACCAGCGAGCAGCTGGGCAACAGCAACCGCATCAAGTACACCATCCTCGTCAACGAGTCGGCCGTCGACCTGATGGCCGCAAGCGACTTCCTCGAGCTCGTCGACGTCATGGATGCCAAGTGCACACTGGTGCCGTCTACGCTCAAGGTCTACGAGCAAGGGGACGTCGATTGGAAGGTGCTTTCCAAGAACGACTACTCGTCAAAGATGGAGCAGGTCGAAAGCGACGGGGGCACGCGCACGCGCCTGACCCTCACGGTGCCCGACAATAAGTACCTTAAGGTCGAGTACGAGGTCATCCCGAGCGGAAATCCCGGCGACAAGGTTTCTCTTTCCAATACCGCCAAGCTTACGGGCGTGACGGATGGCTCGGCGACCGATGAGAAAATATGGACCGTGAGGAATGCCTCCGCAACCGCGGGCGGCAATGGCTACGGCATTACGATGACCAAGTACGACGCCCAGCAGGTCGGCGCGACGCTCGAGGGCGCCGAGTTCACGCTTTACAAGGTGGATGTGGGCCGAGCCGCCACAGATGGCGTCGAGAACGCCAGAACGTGGTTCCAGACCGCCAAGACCGATGCCAACGGCAAGATCTCATTCGGCACGAGCGACAAGGCAATGGCCGATTGCGTGCTCTATCAGCTCGTGGAGACGGGAGCGCCTGAGGGCTATGCCACGGCCGAGCCCACCTGGATCATGCTCAAGGGCAATGCGAGCGACGATGCTTACCAAGAAGCGCTTACCAAGGCAAAGAACATCGTCGGCGATGCGGAGATCATCGACGACGCAAAGAAGGACGAAATCTGGGTTTACGACAACCGTTTGACGGGTTCGGCTGACATCCTTGCAAAGAAGGAGCTCCAAGGCGGGGTGTTCAAAGCGGGGCAGTTCTCGTTCGTGCTCAAGGACGGCGACGGCAGGGTGCTCCAGACGGTGACCAACGACGCCGGTGGCAACCTCTCCTTCCACGTCGAGTACAACAAGGCCGGCGAGTACCACTACACGATCTCCGAGGTCGTCCCTGAGGACGCCGAGAACAACGTTAAGGACCACATCACCTACGACACGACCGAGCACGACGTCATGGTTACGGTGACCAATGGCGAGGGGAAGCTCGAAGCCGCCGTTACCTACGACAACGGCTCCTCAACCTCGCCGACCTTTACCAACAAGTACTCGACCACCTTGCCTGCCGCCGGCCGCACGGGGACGACGGCGACCTACCTGGCCGGCTCCGTGCTTCTTGCCATCGCGGCCGTCCGGATGCACCTGTATCGCACCGGCGCAAAGAAGGGAGGGGAGAGTCGTGAGTAACCGCGGCTTCACATCCCGTTTCCGCGGGTTCGTTGCCCTTCTTTGCGTGCTTGGGCTGACGCTTGCGCCAATGCTCGCGAAAGCGGCCTCCGTCTCCTCCGCGCACGCGCGCAGCTCCGCGACGGGCACCCTCACGGTGTCGGGCACGGTTGCCGACGCCTACGAGGCGTACCGGCTCTTTGACGCCAAGGTCGCCGATGGAGACTCCGGGGACAAGGTGGCCTCCGATATCGTGTGGGCGAGCGACGCCGTGCACGACGCCGCGCTCCCCGTGCTGCGTGAGGCCGGCATGGACGCCACGGGCGCCGTCGCCCAGGACGTCGCCGAGTGGCTCGACGCCGACGGGCACATGACCCCATCGCTCGCCATGAAGCTTGCCCGAGCGATTCGGGCGGCCGGCGTGGGGCCCGTCGCAATCTCTGCCGGCGCTTCGGCGGAGCTCCCTTCCGGGTACTGGCTTGTCGTCGCCGACGAGGAGGCCATCGGCGTGTCCCAGGCGGGCACGGCGCCGATTTTCACGCTGGTGGGAGGTGCCCCGGTTACCGTCGCGCCCAAGGCCGCGACGCCGGAGGTCCAAAAGCACGTGCTCGAGGACTCGGACGGCGCGTGGAGGAAGGCCGCTGACGCCACCGTGGGCGACGACCTGTACTGGCGTCTAGGTGCCACGATCCCCGCGGGGCTTCTTGGCTACGACACATACACGGTTGAGTTCGCCGACACCATGAGCGCGGGGCTCGACTCCGCCAGGGTCGCCTCGAGCACGCGCGTCTACGTGGCCGCGGGAACCGACGGCGGGTTCGACGCGGTCACCGTTTCGGGCGGCTCTGCGGGCAGCGAGCCCGCGGACGGCTGGACAGACATCACCTCCGGATGCCACGTCGCGGTCGACTCCACAGCCAATACCTTCACCGTGCGGACGGGCGACCTCATCGCTGCGCTCGGCGGCGCGGAGAAGTTCGCCGCCGGCGCCCGCGTGGTCGTCGTCTACAGCGCGCCCTTGGGCGCAGGCGCCAACCGCGGCGCGGAGAAGGGCAACCCTAACGAGGTCTACCTGCGCTATCCGCGCTCGCCCTTCTCCGACCAGGGCGGGGAGGGCGGCTTTACCCGTACCCCGAGCGACGACGCCACCGCCTACACCTGGGACCTCGCGCTCACCAAGCGCGCAAGCGACGATCGGGCGCCGCTTTCGGGCGCCGTGCTGCGCATTACTGATGACCGTGGCCGCCGGCTTGCCGCCGACGGAACGTGGGTCGAGGGCGACGCGACCGTCACCACCGGCGCCGACGGGCGCGTGACGATGGGCGGCGTGGACTCCGGCGTGCTCACGGTCGAGGAGGTCGTGGCTCCTGAGGGCTACGCCGGCTTCTCGGGCGCGCGGGAGCTCGTCCTCGCGGTCGAGGGGCTCGACGTCCAGCAGGTCGCCGCCGCGAGGCCCACGCTCACCGTGTCCGCTGCCGAGCCGCTGCGCGTAGACGGGGCGGACGCCGCCTCGGGTGCCGCGGAGGCGACGGTCCTGAACTCTCGCAGGCCCAAGGGTCCGATCGAGTGGCTCGGTGGGCTTCTTCCCAAGACCGGTGACGGCAGCCTCGCCGCCGCGTTCGTGCTTGCCGGCGCCGGTGGCCTGCTCGCGGCAGCATCGCGCCTCTTTGGGCGGAAAGGGGGTCGCCGTGATGAGTAGCCGCTTCCCTTCCTTTGCCGCGCTGGCTCGTCCGTAGCCGCTTCTCACTGTCCGCTTTGATTCAAATGCTCGGCTCAAAGGGCGGCTCTTTGGCCGCATATACCCATCAGCAACACTCACAGAAAGAGGAACCAAACATGAAGACCAGCACGAACTTCGCCCGCGTCGCCGTCACGGCGGGCCTCACCGCGGCGATGGTCCTCGGCAACGTCGTCGCGCCCGCTGCCATGGCGCTCGCGGACACGGGGTCGACCGTCACGTTCGAGGACGCCGATTACGCCGCGTCCACGACCTATAAGGGCATCCTGATCTTCAAGGCAACGGTCGCGACGGCCGACGGGGCCACGACGCTGAGCAATATCGAGTGGGCCAGCGACGACGCCAAGACGGCCGTGATGGCCGCCATCAAGGCGAAGGATGCGTCTTACGCCAGCGAGAACGCGCAGGATGCGGCCGATTGGCTGAGCGCCAACACCGGGGTTGCCGGGACCGACTCGAAGGTCGCGAGCGACAACGTCCTGAGCATGATCGCCGCCAACCTGGGTGCCAGCAGCGACTGGAAGACCACGACTGTGGGTAATGCGTCCCTTTCCGGCCTTGAGGCGGGCTACTGGCTCTTCCTCACCGCCGATGCGGGCAAGCCCGACGGCACGTCAACCGACGCGTTCACCTCTCCCGTCTACGCCGTGATCGACGGCGTGAGCCCGACGACCGTCACGCCAAAGAAGGGCGTGCCCACCGTCGAGAAGAAGATCCTCGACGACGCGGACGCCGCCGGCGCGGATCTCAAGGGCTCCGGCAAATGGAAGGACGTCGCCGACTCCCAGATCGGCCAGGAGATCAACTACCGGCTCACCGGCACCATCGCCAGCAACTACGCCACCTTCGGCACCTATGCCTACAAGTTCACGGACGTGCTTTCCGGCGGCCTTGACTATGTTGACGGCTCGGCTGAGGTGTACGCACTGAACAACAACGTCTACACCAAGATCGATGCTGGCAAATATGTTGTTAACTGGGCTAGCAATACGCTGACGGTGGAGTTCGGGGTCGGCAACGGCAAGAAGGGCCTCAAGGACGTCGCGGGCGTGGACGCCAACACCAAGATCGTCGTCTTCTACAAGGCCAAGCTCAACGGCAACGCCGTGATCGGCAACGCAACCGACGGCAACAAGGGCGGCAACCCCAACACCGTCAAGCTCGAGTACTCCAACAACCCGTATGCCGAGGGCACGGGCGAGACGATTGAGGATACCGTCGCCGACTTTGCGTTCAAGCTCAACCTCAACAAGGTCGACCAGGGCACAGAGAAGGGCCTTGCGGGCGCCGTCTTCACTATCCAGTCCGATGATGCGAACACCGAGGGGCAGTACGTTGCCTCGAAGACGGACACTACTGCGCACGTCGTCGCGGGCCAGCTCGTGACCTGGCCCGACGCCAACAACCTTCCCGATTACGTGAAATTCACATCCAACAACGACGGCAAGATCGCCGTCTCCGGCCTCGACGCCGGCTCCTACAAGGTGACCGAGGTCCAGGCTCCCAGCGATGCCTACACCAAGGCCAACCCCTTCACCTTCACCATCAAGCCGAAGTATGACGATAAGGCGATGAAGGTGACGGGCCTTACGGCGTCGGTTTCCGAGGCCGAGGGCCGCACCGACATTGCCTTCGGCACGCTCGACGGCACTGCCGGCGACTACACGCTGACCGGCTTGGAGGGCACCGGCACCAACGCCGCTACCGGCGAGGTCACCATCAACGTCGGCAACGCCAAGTCCGTGGGCCTTCCCATCACCGGCCTTGACGGCGTGACGCTCACCTGGGTCGCCGGCGGCGCCGTGCTCGTCATCGGTGTGGCGCACCTCATCCACAGCCGCCGCGAGGAGTCCGAGGAGTAAGCTTCTCCTCGACATTCCGCTGTATTGAGCGGGCTTCTTGTTGTTTTGCGAGGCGAGGCCCCGCGGCTTCGACCCGCGGGGCCTCGCTCTTTGGGCGACGGCGCGCCTTTTGCCCGACGCGCGCCGTCGCCTGCGTGTCAGCACCACCCACATGTCCCCAGCGGCCGACGTCGGAGGCGCCGATCCGATGAAACACCAAGACAAGCGCAACTCGACGGGAGCCCCCGTTCCAAGCGGCAAGAAGCGCCGTAGGCGCCTGCCGCGCTGGGCCGACCGGCTCATCACCATGGCCGTCATCCTCGTCGGCGTCGGCCTCATGGTATGGCCCTGGGTTCTCGACCGGCTCGAGGCGTCGGGCGTCTTCAATCAGATCAGCGCCGTGTCCAGCACGGTGGACGCCCTTTCCGAGGAGGAGCGGGAGCGAATCTTCCTCCAGGCGCGCTCATACAACGAGCTGCTCGCCGGCGTTGCCCCCGAGCTTCCCGTCGACCAGGTCGAGCCTTATGAGCAGCAGCTCATATTCGACCGCGACCCCATGATGAGCTGGGTCGAGATCCCCTCTATCAACGTGAGCATGCCCATCTACCACGGCACGAGCGAAGAAGTGCTCATGGCGGGCGTTGGCCACCTGGAGGGAACGAGCCTGCCCGTGGGCGGGGCATCCACGCACTGCGTGCTCACGGCCCACTCCGGCATGCGCAACCTCAGCATGTTCGACGACATCCATGCGTTGAAAGAGGGCGACCTTGTCCTTCTTCACACCATGAACCAGACGCTCGCGTACAAGGTGACGGGCTCTGAGGTCGTGTGGCCCGATGAGGTCGACTCGCTCGGCCTCGAGCCGGGGGCCGACAAACTCACGCTCGTGACCTGCACGCCCTATGGCGTGAACGACCACCGGCTGCTGGTCCACTGCGAGCGCACCGAGTACGTCGAGCAGGAGGTGGCCGAGCAGAAGAGCCTCTCGGCGCGGCACTGGGGCAAGCGCGAGGTCGCGGCCCTCGTCGTCGTTGCCGCCTTGGCGCTGGTCGCCCTCGACGTCGTCATCCATCGGCTCCGCCGACGTCGCCGGCGGAGCGCTGCTGCGCGAGCCTAGCGCCGCCGCGTGCGCGGGCGGCCGTCGTCCAGGATGACGGCCAGGCCGACCAGCACCACTAGCGCGACGAACATGATCTTTTTCATGGGCTTCTCCCTCCTCGCCTCCATCTGTCGAGAAGAGCATCCCGCTTGCGGCGCCTCCAGCCCATGGCCCCGCCTTACGTCAGCCTTTGGGTTTGGTAAGGCTGGGCGCCTCGCCGTTTGTCCGCTCAGATTTGGCATCCACTGGAACGCGCTTTTAAGCGGCAGGAAAAAAAGACTCCTTTCCGCTCAAGAATCGCTTCCACTGGAGGGGAGAAGTGCGCAAATGTCGAGAAATGCCTCCTTTCCGCAGGAAGGCCTTCCAGTGGAACGCGCTTTTGAGCGGCACCGCCTCCGCCGACATCGCGCCCTTCTCGCCAATGTTGCCGCTGGGGGTCCATGCGGGCGCGCCGGCCGGACCCGCCCGGGCCGTGCCGTAGAATGGCAAGGCTAAACCTGCAAGATTGGAGGACCCATGGCTCTCAGCAGAGAGGACGTCGCGGGCATCGCCGACTACGCGCGCATCGCCCTGACCGACGCCGAGCTTGACGAGATGACCGCCTACATGAACGACGCGGTGGCGCTTCTCGAGCCCATTCGCCAGTACGACCTTGACGGCGTGGAGCCCACGTTCCACCCCATCGGAGACCTCTCCAACGTCATGGGCGCAGACGTCGCCGATGACCCGCGCGCCCTGCCCATCGACGTCGCGCTCTCAAACGCCGGCGCCTCCCGCGACCGCTACTTCCGCGTGCCGTCCATCCTCGGCGCCGAGGGGGGAGACCGCTAATGGCAAACCTCGACACCCTCTCCGCGGCCCAGATTGCCGCGGGCGTCGCCGCCGGCGACTTCAGCGCCACCGACGTGGCCCGTGCCTCCCTTGACGCCATCGACGCCCGCGAGCCGGAGGTCCAGGCGTTCCTTGAGGTCTCAGCCGACCTCGCCCTGACCGCCGCCGCCAAGACCGACGCCGCCCGCGCCGCCGGCCAGCCCCTCGGGCCCCTCGCGGGCGTGCCCGTGGCCTTCAAGGACAACATGCACCTCGTGGGCACCCGCACCACCTGCGCCTCCAAGATGCTCGAGAACTACGAGTCCACTTTCACGGCCACCTGCGTCCAGCGCATGCTCGACGCAGGTGCCACGCCCATGGGCAAGGCCAACATGGACGAGTTCGCCTTCGGTTCCTCCACGGAGTCCTCGGCCTTCCACCGTACCAACAACCCCTGGGACGTCACGCGCGTTCCCGGCGGCTCCTCGGGCGGCTCGGCCGCGGCCGTGGCCGCCGGCGAGGTCACGCTCTCGCTGGGCTCCGACACCGGCGGCTCCATCCGCCAGCCGGCGTCCCTGTGCGGCGTCGTGGGCATGAAGCCCACCTACGGCGCGGTCTCGCGCTATGGCGTGGTGGCCTTCGGCAGCTCCCTTGACCAGGTCGGCCCCTTCGGCCGTCGCGTGGAGGACGTGGCCCTTGCCATGAACGCCCTGGTGGGCGCCGGCCGAGACCCGTACGACTCCACCTCCCAGGACTGCCCCGTTGACTTCCTGGAGCACCTGGAGGACCCCATCGAGGGTCGCGTCGTGGGCGTGGTCCCCGCGCTCATGGAGGCCGCCGGCCTCACCGACGAGGTTAAGTCCGCCGTGGAGTCCGCCGCCCGCGCCCTGGCCGACCAGGGCGCCAGGATCGTCGAGGTGGAGCTTCCCAACCTGGCCTCCGCCATCGCGGCCTACTACGTCATAGCCCCCTGCGAGGCCTTCTCCAACCTGGCCCGCTTTGACGGCGTGCGCTACGGCTACCAGGAGCAGGGCTGCGCCTCCCTGGCCGAGCAGACCTCGCTCTCCCGCGCGCACGGCTTTGGCGAGGAGGCCAAGCGCCGCCAGATGCTCGGCGCCTACCTGCTGTCCTCCGGCACCTACGACAAGTACTACTACCCGGCCCAGCAGGTCCGCACCCTCATCACGCAGGACTACGCCCGCGCCTACGAGAGCTGCGACGTCATCCTCATGCCGGCGTCCCCGCGCACGGCCTTCAAGTTCGGCGAGATGAGCGACCCCACGCAGATGTACGCATCGGACATGTTCACCATCTCCAACAACATCGCCGGCAACGGCGGCATCTCCGTGCCGCTGGGCCTGGGCGAGAAGTCCGGCCTGCCCGTGTCCGCTCAGCTCCAGGGCCCGGCCTTCAAGGACCGGTCGCTTCTGCAGTTCGCCCGCGCCATCGAGCGCGGCTTTGACGCGGCCGGCGCCGTTGCGCCCGCGTTTGCCGGGAAGGGGGGTGAGCTCTAGTGAAGAAGCTCCAGGAGGTCCTGAAGGACTGGGAGGCCGTCATCGGCCTGGAGGTCCACACCGAGCTCACGGCTCTGGACACCAAGATGTTCTGCAACTGCCGCCTCTCCCACGACGACGCGCCCAACACCAACGTGTGCCCCGTCTGCCTGGGCATGCCCGGTGCGCTGCCGGTGCCCAACCGCCGTGCCATCGAGTCCATCGTCATGGCGGGCCTGGCAACCAACTGCCAGATCCAGAAGCACTCCATGTTCTACCGCAAGCACTACTTCTATCCCGACATGGCCAAGAACTTCCAGACCACGCAGGGTCCCGTCGCCTTCTGCATGTACGGGCACCTTGACCTTGAGGTCACGGGCGACGGCGCCAAGGAGCGCCCGGACCACGTCGAGACCGGCAACGTGGCTCCCGGCGGTATGGAGGCCGCCTCTCCCGTGGTCGTCGACAAGAGCGCCGACGGCTCCTACACCACGCCCATCCGCATCTTCCGCATCCACATGGAGGAGGACGCCGCCAAGATGGTCCACGTGGGCGGCGAGGAGGGCCGCATCGCCAGCGCCACGGAGTCGCTCGTCGACTACAACCGCTGCGGGACCCCGCTCATCGAGCTCGTGACCGAGCCCGACCTGCGCACGCCCGAGGAGGCGCGCCTCTTCATGGAGAAGCTCCGCCAGACCTTCCTCACGCTGGGCATCTCCGACTGCTCGCTGGAGAACGGCTCCATGCGCTGCGACGGCAACGTGAGCCTGCGCCGCCGCGGCACCACAGCCCTGGGCACCAAGACCGAGCTCAAGAACATCAACTCCTTCAAGAGCCTGCACGACGGCCTTGAGTACGAGATCTGCCGCCAGGCCGAGGTGCTCGAGGAGGGCGGCATCATCTACCAGGAGACCCGCCACTGGGAGCCCTCGCGCAAGCGCACCATCGTCATGCGCGTCAAGGAGACCGCCGACGACTACCGCCTCTTCCCGGACCCGGACCTCGCGCCCTTCGACCTCACCGATGAGTTCATCGAGGCCGCCCGCGCCCGCATCCCGGAGCTGCCCGACGCCAAGCGCGACCGCTACATGGCCGACTTCGGCCTCAAGCGCGCCGACGCGGCCCAGCTCGCGGCAGACCCCAAGGTGGCCGACTTCTTCGAGAAGGCCGTGGAGGGCGCGCCGGCAAAGGCCGTCCCGACGGTGGCAAACGTCATGGTCAACCTCGTCCCCAGCTACGACGCCCTCAACCCGACGCAGGTCAGGAGCATCTCCGCGCTTCTTGCCGAGGACGCCATCACCTTCGCGCAGGCGCGCGAGGTGCTCGACGCCGTCAACGGCACCGAGGACGACCCGGAGCGCGTGGTGGACGAGCGGGGGCTGCGCCAGGTCACCGACACCGGCGCTCTGGAGCCCATCGTGGACGAGGTCCTTGCCCGCTGCGCCGACCAGGTTCAGCAGTACCACGACGGCAACAAGAAGGTCATCGGCTTCCTCGTCGGCCAGTGCATGAAGGCCGCCAAGGGCTCCGGCAATCCCAAGCTCTTCAACCAGCTCCTCGCCCAGAAGCTGGGCTAGCGTCTCCGCATGGCGCGTGGAGGGGCGGCGAGAGGCACGCGCTTCTCGCCGCCCCTCTTGTTACCGTACGCGCACGTTCTTGGCTGCGCTGGGCAACGCGCGCCGCCCGAGCGCTAAACTGACCCGCATCGCTATTTCCGTCCAACAGGGGGAGAAGAACATGAACGTCACCAGAAGGAACTTCCTCGCGGGTACCGGCATTGCCGCCACCGCCGTCCTGGCCGGCTGCGGCTCTTCCAACGGCTCTTCCGACGGCGGCTCTGCCTCCGGCGAGAAGACCTACAAGATTGGCGTGGTCCAGCTGACCGAGCACGCCGCCCTGGACGCCTCCAACGAGGGCTTCGTCGAGGCCGTCAACGCCTCCGGCCTCCCCGTCTCCATTGACCAGCAGAACGCCCAGAACGACCAGTCCGCCTGCCAGACCATCGCCTCCAAGTTCGTGGGCGACGGCGTCGACCTGATCTTCGCCATCGCCACGCCCGCCGCCCAGGCCGCGGCCGGCGCCACCACTGAGATTCCCATCGTCGGCACCGCCATCACCGACTTCGCCGCCTCCGGCCTGGTCCAGGACAACGACAAGCCCGGCACCAACGTCACCGGCTCATCCGACCTCACGCCCGTCGCCGAGCAGCTTGAGATGATGCAGAAGGTCCTGCCCGACGTGAAAAAGGTCGGCCTTCTCTACTGCTCCGCCGAGTCCAACTCCGACATCCAGATCAAGGCCGCCAAGGACGAGCTCGATGCCCTGGGCCTGGAGTATACCGAGTTCGCCGTCTCCAGCTCCAATGAGATCCAGTCCGTCGTGGAGTCCGCGGTGGGCAAGGTCGATGCCCTCTACGCCCCCACCGACAACACCATCGCCGCCGGCGCCGCCCAGGTGGGCCAGATCTGCAAGGAGAACAAGCTTCCCTTCGTCACCGGCGAGGAGGGCATGTGCGAGGCCGGCGGCCTGTTCACCCTCTCCATCAACTACAAGGACCTCGGCAAGGTCGCCGGCGAGATGGCCGTCAAGATCTTGAAGGGCGAGTCCAAGCCCGCCGACATGGCCATCGCGCACCTCTCCACCTCCGAGCTCGTCGTGGTCAAGAACGACGAGATGGCCCAGGCCATCGGCGTGGATCTCTCCGCGCTGGACGCGTAAGGAGCAAGCATGCTCGTCGCACTTCAAGGCGCCGTCTCCCAAGGCATCCTCTGGGGCATCATGGTGCTCGGCGTCTTCATCACCTTCCGTCTGCTTGACATCCCCGACATGACCGTTGACGGCTCCTTTGCCCTTGGCGGCTCCGTCGTGGCCGTCCTGGTGGTCAACCTGGGCGTAGACCCGGTGGTCGCCGTCCTCGTGGGCATGCTCGCCGGCGCCCTCGCCGGTGCCGTGACCGGCCTTCTGGCCACGGTCTTCGAGATCCCGGCCATCCTCGCGGGAATCCTCACCCAGATCAGCCTGTGGTCCATCAACCTGCGCATCATGGGCAAGTCCAACACGCCGCTGCTTGCCAACGAGACGATCTTCTCGCGCATCTCCGCGGTCACGGGCCTGCCGCAGAGCACCGTCACCATGATCGTGGGCGCCGTGCTGGTGGTCCTCATCGTCTTGGCCCTCTACTGGTTCTTTGGCACCGAGATCGGCAGCGCCCTGCGCGCCACCGGCAACAACGAGGCCATGATCCGCGCCCTCGGTCAGAACACCAACGCCACCAAGATGATCGCCCTCATTGTCTCCAACGCCCTCGTCGGCCTGGCCGGCGGCCTCATCTGCCAGAGCCAGAAGTACGCCGACATCGGCATGGGCACGGGCGCCATCGTCATCGGCCTGGCCGCCATCGTCATCGGCGAGGTGCTGGGACGCCTGCTTCCCGGCGGCCTCTCCAAGTTTGGCGCGCGCCTGGCCGCGGCCGTCATCGGCTCCATCGTGTACTTCCTCATTCGCGCCGTCGTGCTGCAGATGGGCATGGACGCCAACGACATGAAGCTGCTCTCCGCCATCATCGTCGCCCTGGCCCTGTGCGTGCCCGTGGTCTGGGAGCGCTACCAGCTGCGCAGCTCGTACACGAGGGGAGATGAGTCGGATGCTTAGGCTCTCGCACGTCACCAAGACGTTCAACAAGGGCACCGTCACCGAGAAGCGCGCCCTCACCGGCGTCGACCTCACCCTGAACGACGGCGACTTCGTTACCGTCATCGGCGGCAACGGAGCCGGCAAGTCCACGCTGCTCAACATGATCGCCGGCGTCTACCCGCTGGACTCTGGCGTCATCGAGCTGGACGGCAAGGACATCTCGCGCCTCTCCGAGGCCCAGCGCGCCAGGTACCTGGGCCGCGTCTTCCAGGACCCCATGCGCGGTACCGCCGCCGACATGCAGATCGTGGAGAACCTCGCCCTGGCCCGCCGTCGCGGCAAGCGCCGCGGCCTCGCCTGGGGCGTCACCAAGGACGAGAGGGCCGAGTACCCCGAGCTTCTCGCCCGCCTTGGCCTGGGGCTGGAGAGCCGCCTGGACGCAAAGGTCGGCCTGCTCTCCGGCGGCCAGCGCCAGGCCCTGACGCTGCTCATGGCCACCCTCACCGAGCCCAAGCTGCTGCTCCTCGACGAGCACACGGCGGCCCTCGACCCCAAGACCGCGGCCAAGGTGCTCGAGCTCACCGAGGAGATCATCTCCGAGCGCAAGCTCACTGCCCTCATGGTCACGCACAACATGACCGACGCCATCCGCCTGGGCAACCGCCTCATCATGATGGCGGACGGCCGCGTCATCTACGACGTCTCCGGCGACGAGAAGAAGTCCCTCACCGTGTCCGACCTTCTCCGCAAGTTCGAGGAGGTCAACGGCTCGGCCCTGGACAACGACAGGATGCTGCTGGGCTAGTGCCGATTTTGCCGCAGGGTTGCCCTCGGCGCCGCCTCCAAACCGCCCCAAACACGTTTTGGGTTCGCCGTTTTGGGCAAGCTCGCAAGAGCCAATTGCAAAGCCGCAGGTCACCGCGTTGTGGTGCCCTGCGGCTTTTCGTTTGGCGCCCAGGGACGAACCCAAATCGTGTTTGGGGCGTTTGTGCCGCCCGGGATGGCCCCTCGCGCGCCTGTGCGCACCCTGCTAGACTGTCGCGCGGACAAATGCCAAGACGCAGGGGAGAAGAGCGTGGTCACACAGACAGCGACGGCCGAGCACGAGCAGATGCCCATCCAGGAGATTGCGCCCGACAGCTACCGGGTTGCCTACGAGGGAGACCCGCTGGCCCCCGTCTGCGAGGACCAGACCGAGGAGGAGGCCCGCCGCAGCGACGAGGTGGCCGAGCACCGCACCGAGGGCTACGGAAAGCTGGGCTTCTTCCTCATGCTCAACGTCGGCCTCATCCTCACGGCCGTGGCCATGGTGCTCTTCAAGACGCCCAACCACCTGGCCTTTGGCGGCACCACGGGCGTGGCCATTGTCCTGGGAGCGCTCTTTCCGCAGCTGCCGGTTTCATCGTTTATGTGGGTGCTCAACGTGGCGCTGGTCGTCCTGGGGTTTGTGTTCCTTGACCGCAAGGCCATAATCTGGAGCTCGTTTGCCTCCATCGCGCTCTCCGCGTACGTCTCGCTCTTCGAGTGGATCTTCCCGGTGACGCAGTCCATCACCGGAGACCTCACCCTGGACGTCTGCTTTGCCGTGCTCCTCCCCGCGCTGGGAAGCGCCCTTGTCTTTGACATCGGCGCGTCCACGGGCGGCACCGACATCCTGGCCATGATCTTGCGCAAGCGCACGGACGTGGAGATCGGCAAGGCGCTCTTTGCCGTGGACATTGCCATCGTGTGCGCTGCGGCGGTCATCTACGGCCCGCGCACCGGCCTGTGGTGCATCCTGGGCCTAGTGGCCAAGACCTTCGTTGTGGACACGGCCATCGAGTCCATCCGCCAGCGCAAGGTGTGCCAGGTCATCTGCAAGTACCCGCATGAGGTGGAGGAGTTCATCGTCCGCAAGCTCGGCCGCACCGCCACGGTCCAGACCGGCTGGGGCGCCTACTCCGGCCGCCGCGTTATCATCCTGACCACGGTGCTCACCCGCCGAGAGGCCATGGAGCTGCGCCTCTACGTGCGCGGCATCGACCGCGGCGCCTTCATCACCATCACCAGCAGCTCCGAGATCATCGGCCGAGGCTTCCGCGGCATCAACTAGCGGCCCCTCGCAAATTGGGGACGTGTTCAAATTTGCGCAAACTTGGGACAGGTTTGTTTTCTCCCGCATGAATTGCGAAGGACGAACCTGTCCCTTTCTTGCGCAAATTTGAACACGTCCCCAATTTGCGGGATGTTTCCGTCGTGGGGCGACTCGGTGGCAGGTGGCGAGCGCGGGCTATGCTGGTCTGAACGCCAGCCCACATCCCGCGAACAGCCAAAGGAGAAGTGCATGCGCCGCATCAAGACCATCGATGACATCACCAAGGACGGCCAGGTAGAGTTCGGCGAGGGGTACCAGATTGTGTCCGAGGCCTCCGAGGCCGACGCCATCCTGATGCGCTCCACCGACCTTCACGGCTACGAGCTGCCGTCCTCCATCCGTGCCATCGCCCGTTGCGGCGCCGGCGTCAACAACATCCCGGTGGAGGAGTACGCGCGCCAGGGCGTCGTGGTCTTCAACTCCCCGGGCGCCAACGCCAACGCGGTCAAGGAGATCGTCATCGCGATGCTCATCCTCTCCAGCCGCGGCGTGGTGCAGTCCATGGAGTGGGTGCGCGCCCACGCGGACGATCCCGACATCCTCGTCGACGCCGAGAAGGCCAAGAAGGCCTTCGTCGGCCACGAGCTCAAGGGCAAGCGCATCGGCGTGGTGGGCCTGGGAAACGTCGGCTCCAAGGTGGCAAACGCCTGCGTCGACCTGGGCATGGACGTCTTTGGCTATGATTCGTTCATCTCCGTTGAGCACGCCTGGGCGCTCTCCCAGAGCGTGCAGCGCGTGGGCACCCTCGAGGACCTCTGCCGCAACTGCGACTACCTGACCCTGCACGTGCCCTCCAAGCCCGACACCGTGGGCATGATCGGCGTTGACCAGCTGGGGCTCCTCAAGCCGGGCGCGGTTCTCATCAACTTCGCGCGCGAGACCATCATCGACGAGGACGCCGTCGACGCGGCGCTGCGCGGCGGCCGCCTCTCCTGGTTCTCGTGCGACTTCGCCACGCCCAAGACTGTGCGCATGCCCAACACCTTCATCACCACGCACTCCGGCGCCGGCACCGGCGAGGCCGAGGCCAACTGCGCCGACATGGCGATCTCCGAGCTCAAGGACTACCTGGAGAACGGCAACATCGCCAACTCCGTCAACTACCCGTCCTGCTCCATGGGCAAGGCCCGCGCGGCCAGCCGCATTGCGTGCCTGCACGCCAACGTGCCCAACATGATCGGCCAGATCACGGCCGTCCTGGCGCACGACAACGCCAACGTGCAGCGCATGGTCAACGAGTCCGCCGGCGAGAACGCCTACACCATGTTCGACACCGATGAGCACCTTGAGTCCAAGACCATCGAGGCCTTGAAGGAGATCCCGGCCGTCTACCGCGTCCGCGTCATCAAGTAGCCGAGAAGCCAAGAAAAGCATCAAACGCGAGTAGGCCCCGCTCCAGTTGGCGGGGCCTACTCGTAGTTGTGCTCGCGTATTTCTCCCAGGGAGCGCTCGGCCTCTTCCTCTTCGGGAGTGATGTAGTCGATAAGATCGCCGGGCTTGCATTCGAGGACTTGGCACAGGGCCTCGAGGGTCGAGAACCTCACGCCTCGAATCTTGCCTTTTTTGATGTTCGAAAGGTTTACGGTGGAAGTGCCTATCCGTGAGGCAAGCTCGGTCGACGTGATCTTCTTTTGGGCCATGACGCGATCAAGTCTCATTACGATAGGCATCTTCACCTCCCCGGCCTGGTGTCCCATGGACTCAATTCTAAAGAATTGAGTCCGAATCTCGTTTGAGCGCATCGCCATAGCGAACTATTACCGAGAGAGAAATCAAAAAGACGATCATGGCAATGACCTTCAAGTCGACATCGGCTTGAGATGTCACAGTTGCGCCGAGCCCTGCAACGTTGGTCTCATAAGGGCCGACTGGATTCAGGGCGTCGAGGATGGTCCTCAGGGCAAGGGCCACTCCAGAGACAAACAGCCTCACTGGCTGACTCTTTTCAAAGGGGTTGTCCCTGCTGAAGTGCCTCAGAAATTCCGCAAGCATGGCAGAGAAGACAATTCCGAACAGGATATCCGCCATTGACCTGAGGCTCTGAGAATCCGAGAGGAAATCCAGGGACCTAGTCTGCGTGAGGGCGTACAGGTAAACGACTCCGATGAGGACGTTGAGTGCTACCACAAGATACATGCAGAGACAGGCGATGAAGCACGTGCGTTGTGCTCTAACAAGCTCGCGGTTTGGGTTGTCGGTGTTCTCCATTTAAGCTCCAATCCTGATCGATCCTATGACGAGGCAGGGCTCAGCCTCTTCGCAATGTTCAAACAGCATCCGTGCTCACCTCCCGTTGAGATAACGACGCTCAAGTCTGTGAGTAATATCAGAGTAGTAGGCCTTGAATAATGGGCAATAGGGGTCTTTAGATATCAGGCTATTGTTTGCAAACAGCGCTCGAGCCCGACATCCGCCACCACACAAATAGCTGTGTTCACAACTTCTGCAACTCGGGAATTGTTTGGTGCTGATTGCGCGAAAAAGGGCTGCGGGCTTGCTCGTCACTATTGTTTGGACGGAGTCTCTGTATGCGTTTCCAAAGACATAATCTTTGTGATGGAGCATGTGACAGGGATAGACATTCCCATTTGCGCCAACGCTTAAGGTTGTGACGCCAGCTCCGCAAGAACGCCTGCATTGCAATTGTGCTTTCTTGTCTTGTGCGGCCTCCGCCCCTCCAAGCAAGACCAATTGGTCTTCGCTCAGACAGAGTGACCTGTCGCATCTGCCCCTCATAACAAGAAGGCTCAGCCTGAGAGCTGCGTTGAAGCTCTCTGCGAGACGGCGATAGTGGTCAATGCTTTTGTAGTTACAGCCATGAATTGTCGCTATAATGCCGGGTTTTACATTAAAACTAAGAATTTGTTTGAGCGCCGAGATAAGCGTCTCGAATCGCTGCTGCCCTCGCAGCCAAGCTCGATCATTCTCGGAACAGCCGTCAAACGATACGTAGATGGTGTCCACTTCATCTTTCATGCTTGAGAGCTGTCTAGCGAGCGGAACCGTCCCGTTTGTGATGATTTCAACGCGGGCGATATTTCGCTGCTTTGCTTGTCGGCATATAACGGCGAGATCATCTCTTAGAAACGGCTCTCCTCCAGAAATAATCAGTCTTGAGACCTTGAGTTGCCCAAGAACGTTCAGTGCCGAGAAGATGTCAGGCAGAGAAGGGTCGCTCAAAGAGCTGTGCTGAGCGCTATCGGAATAGCAATAGCGACAACTTAGGTTGCAGCGTTCGGTTACATGGAGATAGGCACGCTTGTAGCGGTAAATCGTCGACGGACGATTTGCGCTGCCTCGGAGATACTGTCCTTGCTTGAGGTGGTTAATTAATTGGGGGTCAGAGCTGAGGGCATCTGCCTCGGAGATATCGCCTTCTGCTAATGAACGGCATATTGCAGCCCCTTTATCAGTCAGTCCTATGACGCCCCCAGTCGAATAGTTACCAATTGAGGGGATAGCCCCTATCGAAAAGAGCTCAACCTCGTTAGAAAGTTTCATATTTCGCGATCCTTACTCGACCCACGCATGGAGGAACTGTAGGGGGAATCCAAATACCGTCCAGAGTAAAAGGCTGACCGTTCGGCGATGATTGGCTGCTAATTGTATTTAGCATTAAACAAATTAAAGCAGGACATTAAGATTAACGCCAAGACAGGGTTCTGCCAAAGAAAGGAGCAGGTGTGAAAACGGCAACGATGACAATGAGACGAAGGCTTGGAGTGCTCTTTGGAGCTGCCCTAATTGCTGTGACTATGTGCGCCACTCCCACAAGGGCTCTGGCGGCAAATACTGCAAACACTAGTTACAACTTCAACTTTTCTGGAACTGGCGCAACTCAAGGAACGGCGGCAAGGCTCAAGACTACAAGTACGGTTTGCTACCTGCGCATCTCCTATCTGGGTCTTAATAGAATGAACTTCTATATTGATGGATCTAAGTCTGCATCGGGCTCGTGGGTTAACCGAACTCGTGGTGGCGTAGCAACGGCATATTATACGGGCCATTTCTCGATTCATAACTACGTGAATGAGAACGGGGAGTCCTACGCAAGGCTTACTGCCATGTCTCCCAGTGGATCGGGGGCGGTCAGCGGCATGTGGAGCCCCGACTCAAACGAGAACAACACATCGCTGAATTAGCCGCCATCGAGCCATCCGGGAGGTAGTTCCCATGACAAAGAAACGGCTTGGCAAGGGGTCGCTCATCTGCCTTGGCGTCTGCTTCGTCTGCGTCTTGGTGCTCGTTGCCTCCCGGATGGCCGGGACCAATCAGGGCCAATCCGAGCCGGAGCCAGAGCCATCTGCCCCGAGCAAGGTCTACCGGGCCGGCGTTCCGTTTGACCTTACCGGAGAGGTCCGCGGGGTGGATGCCAAGGGCAACGAGACCTGGGATCCGTGGGACTTCTCGCGTGGTCTTGAGTGGAGGGGCACGATGCGGGTGACGGTGGATGCCCCCGTGCTGTATGACACTCCCGAGGATGCCGGCTTTGCCGTGACGCCGGGCCAAAACGACCCCCTTCCTGGCTCGCGCGTTCTTGTCGTGGACGTCACCTTGGAGAACGTCGACGCCACCTGTCGAGAGAGCGTTATCAAGGAGAACGGCGCCGCAGCCCTCAACATGATGATGTTTGGCATGAGGACTGCCAAGGGAGCCCCCTGCGAGGCGTTCTACTTCTCTGCTCCCGAGGCCGATGGCCTGACCTGGGACCAGAGCAAGTCAATGAGCTACACCTGGGTCGAGCAAGGGTCGACGGCAAAGCTGCGGATAGGCTACGCGGTCTTCCTCAAGGAGGATACCTCGTCCGGCGCGCGCGGGAGCTCACTCTCCGACGCGGACCTCGTCTCGCCCGACGATGACTTCCAGATGGTGCTGCAGACCGGCTGGACCGATGGCGCCCCCATCGTGGAGCTCGGCCCGGCGACCGTTGCGAAGGAGCCCTATGACGCAGGGTAGTGGCCTTATGCGGACCGAGCTGAGAAAGGCCCTCGGGGCAAACCCGGCCTTCTGGGCGTCCCTTGGCACGGGGCTTGCTCTGGCGGCGGCCTCCGCAGCTCGCTCCTCGGTGGTGTTCTCCAACACGCTGGAGCAGGCGCTCAGGTACTGGGACCAGTCCGACGCCCTCTATTCAGCAACGAGCTGCTTTTCCTTCTGGATGCCCGTCGACCCGTCCGAGTGGGCCATGGGCGTCTTCGTCTTTCTCTGGCCGCTGCTGGCCGCGCTTCCCTATGCGTGGTCGTGGAGCGTCGAAAAGGGCTGTGGCATGCTTGCCCAGCAGGCGACAAGAGTCTCCCGTCGGCGCTGCCTTGCGGCAAAGATGGTGGCGACCTTTGCCAGCGCGGCCCTTGCGGTGGGCGCTCCGCTGCTCGCCAACCTCGTGGCCTGCGCCTGCATTGCCCCGGCGAGCCCAAACTGGGTGAGCGACGTCCTGTACCTTGGCGTTACCTATGACGCGCCCCTCTCGTCGCTCTTCTACAACGCGCCCTTGGCTTTCTGCCTGCTGTGGACCGCCATTGTGGCGCTGGTCGCGGGTCTTTGGGCCGTTCTCGTGCTGTCCCTATCCACGCTTACCGATACGTTTGCGCCTACGCTCGTGGCCTCGTATCTGGTGCTTCACGTGCTCTCCTATGCTGGCAGCCAGCTCCAGGCAATCGTGCTGGCTCGCTTTGGCGAGAAGGTCGCCCGCTCGGCGCTTCTCTCGCTTGATTTGCTCTCGGTCGTGGGGGTGCGCTCCGTTCCGCAGGCGTCGGCCGCCCTAGCCCTCTCGGTCCTCCTGCTGGCCGTGGCATCCGCGGTCCTCTCTGCGCTTGTGCTGAGAAGGGACGTCCTGTGAGGTCACGAGCACATAGGGCTTCGGCGCTTGGCGCCCTTCTGCGGACGGGACGTCGCGAGCTTGTGGCGCTCGTGCTCCTGGCAGCCGTCATGGCAGCGCTTGGCGTGCTGTCGCTGCTTTCGAGGCTTTCCGTCTATGGGATTGCCGAAAGCCCGAGCGCGGGCGATGCGATCATGTGGGCCTTCATGGGAAACCCCATCGGCCTGTCCGTGGAGTGGGGAGGCCTTTGGTGCCTCCTGGCCGTGGCTGGATGCCCGGACGTCCGTGGGCTCATGGCCCGCATGGGGCAGCGCCTTCTTGTGGCAAGGGGGAGCCGCTCGGGCCTGTGGCGCGATGTCTGCGTCGCATGCGTGGTGCGCGCCCTTGTGACCTGCGCTTCGCTGGCAGTGTTCGCGGCACTTCTTGCTGTTCTGCTGGGCGGCGGCGCGAGTCTGGCTCTGGATTGCGCCTCCGCGGCCTCCCTGGGCGTGCTTTCCGAGGGGCTGACGGCCTCGGACGTGGGACTTCTGCTGGGCCTCGTCTGCGCGGGCTCGGCGGGCCTTGCCGTCCTTGGATGTGCCCTGTCGGTCCTCTGCGGAAGGCCATTGGCTCTCGTCGGAGTGCTTGCACTGCTTCTGGGCTCGGCGTTTGTTCCCTTGCTGCCGCTTCCGGGCTCTTGGCTCATGGCCTCGAGACTTGTGGGCTTCGCGCAGGCGTCGACGGTGAGCGCCGTCTGGCCGCCCGAGGCGGGCTTTGCGGTGTTTGCCGGCATCGGCATCCTCTCGTTTGCCCTTGGGGCGTGGCGCTTCTCGCGTCTTGAGCCCGGGCTGCTTTCTGCGCCCGTTCCATGGGGTGGCAAGAAGGAGGGGCGTCGTGCGGCTGGTGCGAGGCCTTCCACCCTCGTCATGCAGGCTCGCCTGGGCATGCGCTTCCTCGTGCCTGTGGCGGTCCTTGCTCTTGCGGTCTGCGTGATGCAGTGCGCCGGCCTGGTGACGCGCGTGAGGCTCTATGGGCCAGAGGGCGCATTGCCCAGCCTGGCGGACTTCTGCTCCTTTGCGCTCATGGGCACTTCGCAGCCGGAGCCCTTCTCGCTTACCGTGAGCGCCTCGAGGTTTGTCTCCATTCCCTTTGGGTGGCTGGTCCTCGTCATGCTGCCGCAGGCCATTGTGTGCCTGCTGGGCATGGGGACAGGACGGCTCCGGGTTGCCCTGGTTCTTGGTGGCAGCCGACGCCTCGCGTGGGCCTCTCGATGCGTCGTGGCGGTCGTTGGGACACTTCTGGTCGTTGCCGTGGAGCTGCTTGCCTGCCTTCTTGCGGCGGTCCTCGCTGGGGGAGGACTGCGGCTGGAGTGCTCGGAGTGGCTTGCCGGCGTCAGCGGCCTTTCTCGAGAGACCCTTCCGACCACATTTACCGGTCTTCCCGCGTTTCTCGCCTGCTGTGCCTGCGTCCAAGCGGCGCTCGCGCTTCTGCAGATGGCGTTGGGCGAGTATGCCGGCCCCGTCAGCGGTTTTCTTGCCGTCGTTGCCCTTCTGGCGGCCTCGGTGTTCGTCATGAGCCCCGCCCTTCTCGGCAATTTCCTGATGTGTGCTCGCAGCAGCGTCTTTGTGGTCCCCTGGCGGGTGGAGGTCCAGCAGGGGGCGCTTCAGTCGGGGCTTGACCCGGCCTGGGGCATGGCCGCTTCCGCGGTTGCCGGTGCCCTGCTCTACGCTGCCGGCCATCGCCAGTCCGTACGCCGCGATTACCTTGGAGGTTCGCCAAGATGAGCTACCTTGAGGTCCACCAGCTGACTAAGGTCATCGGTCCGGAGACGGTCCTTGACTCTGTTTCCTTTGAGGCCGACCGCGGCCAGGTCGTTGGCCTTGAGGGTCAGAACGGCTCGGGCAAGACGATGGCCATGCGCGCCGTCTGTGGCCTCATCCGCCCGACGGAAGGCGAGGTCCGCGTGGGCGATGCGCTCCTCTGGAGAGACGCCGACTTCCCGCCGAGCGTGGGTCTGCTGATCGAGGGGCCGTCTCTTCTCGACTCCTATTCCGCCCGCGCCAACCTGGAGCTCGTGGCTTCCGTTCGCAAGGTGGCGGACTCCACCGACATCGAGCGCGCACTTGCTCGTGTGGGCCTTGATCCCAACGACAGACGCCACGTCAGGAAGTACTCGCTTGGCATGAAGCAGCGCGCTGGCATTGCGATGGCCGTGATGGAGGCCCCTGACCTCCTGGTTCTCGATGAGCCCACCAATGCCCTTGACGCTTCGGCGAGGGAGACGCTTGCGAAGATCATCCGGCAGGAGCGCGAGAGGGGAGCGGCGGTGCTGCTCTCAAGCCATGATGGCGAGTTCTTGAGAGGCGTCTGCGACGTGATCTACCACATGGAGCTGGGACGCGTGACCGGCTGCGAGGGGGTCTGAGATGACCAGGAGGCATCTTGCGGTCATAATGGCCCTGCTTGCGACCTGCCTAGCGGTGGGCGTTCGCATCTGGTGGGTCAACCGGAGCCTCCCGTCGATCCCGGTGGAGACGCACCGGGCGGGCGAGTGGGTCCGCCTCGACGGCGCCTTTCAGGACAGCGCGAGCTCCGAGCACACCTCCGGTTACTCGATTGAGGTCGTCTCTGCGGAGGTGATGACCCGCAGCGAGTACCTGAAGAAGTACGGCGCAAGCGCTGCGGGCAGTCAGGGCGAGAAGCGCTGCGTGGTCGATGTGACCCTGCGCATCAGAAACGACGGGGCGGAGCAGGGCGGCCTGAACGTCTTCCAGATGGTGCTCACGCCCGCCCGTGGCAACGAGTACCTCATTTGTGACGTCATGAACGAGGACGCGCTCTGGCCACAGGTCGAGAGGGGCGCCGACACGATGGTGAGCGTCAGGCCGGGGACCGAGTACGAGGTCCACATCCCCTACGTCTTCAACGGGGGGCCGGAGGTCTACGAGCGAGAGGTGACAGACCGCGAGTTCACGCTACTGCTGTCCCGCATGCCCGTGAGGAAGATGGTCAAGGTGAGCGCAGAGTAGCCTGCGCCCAGCCCCTACCTGCCAAACAGCCCGCCGCCGAGGAGCTTAGCGGTGACGGCGCCCATGTCGAGCTTGCTCATGTCAACGTTGCAGGCAGAGGCAACGCTCGCAAGCCGCACGAGGTCGAGCTTTGCCACGTCGATCTGACTGAGGTCGAGCTTGCCCAGGTCAACGCAGGAGAGGTCGAGCCTGAGGTCTGCCGCCAGCGCGAGCGCCTCCTGCACCACCTTGGTGAGGTCGAAGCCGTCCGTCGCGCCCGCAACGCGCGCAACGGCGCCGCGCGGGTCCGCTATGAGCTCCTGGGCAACCTCGGGCGTGGCCTTCACGGCCTCCACGAGCTTCTGGGCAATGTCTTTGCTGGTCACGGCTGGTCCTTCCGACGCGGACACCGCGGGTGCTACTCGGCCGAGGCGGCAGAGCCGCTCTTGGCCTCGTCCAGGTAGTTGTAGAGCGTGTACTTTGAGATGCCGAAGTACTTGCACACCTTGGGGCCGCTCTTGGTGATGAGGAAGGCGCCCGTGTCGTTGAGGTAGCGGATGGCGCGGACCTTGTCGTCCTTGGTCATGAGGGTGACCGGGGTGCCCACCAGCTGCACGCTCTGCTCGATGAGGTCGTCCAGGAGGTCCGCCACGTTGCGCACGATGGGCTCGGGCTCCTTGGGGGCGTCGGCCTCGGTGCCGCAGATCCAGTTGATGGTGCTCTGCGCCGCGCGCAGCACGGTGATGTCGAAGTTGATGGCAAAGATGCCGATGACGCGGCCGCCGTCGTCGCGGATGAAGACCGTTGAGGACTTCAGGATCTTGCCCGCGGCCGTCTTGGTGAGGTAGGAGAGGCGGTCCTCCAGCTTGTGGGGGCCGGCGTGCAGCGCCTCAAGCACCACGTGGCTGGGGCCGTCGCCGAGCTTGCGACCGGTGACGTGGCCGTTCTCTATGGCCACGATGGAGTGGTCCGGGTCTGCGGACTGAAGGTCGTGCACCACGACCTCGCAGCCGTCGCCAAACTGGAGGGCGATGGCGTGCGCCAGGCGCTTGTAGAAGTCGAGCTGGGATTCCTGCATGCGTCACTCCGTGGTTCGCGATCGTCAGAAACTTTGTTTGCGCCAGCGAGAAACGCACGCGGCGCAGTTCTTAAAGATACCCCAACAACCTGCTCGTAAGTCAGACTTGTGTAACAAACGAAATGTTTGTAATGCGACTGTCTCACGGCAGGACAACGTCCATGCCCGACCCCGCGGCACCTGGTCTTCTCGCCTTGTGACCACTCGCGGCGCGAGAACGCCGTGCCATCTACCGTTCGCCGAATACCACAACTGCCGCCAGAGCGTTGTCCGCCGAGATAAACGCGCAGTTATTACAATCTGTTTTCAATCAAAACAATTTGTTAGACCGACGTTTCGCTGACCGTCTGCCGGTTTCGCTTCGCGCGCGTGTCGGGGAGAATGTGACCAACGTTGCTGGACGCCGCGAGGGGCGCGCCCGGCACAGAAGGGCCCCGCGCCTGAGAGGCCGAATGAGGAGAGAGAAGGATCTGCATGAGTGAGTCAGCCCAGACCACTGTCGAGAAGGAGCAGGCGGAGTCCCCGCTGCTGTTCCAGCGCGAGGGCGTTCCCGCGCTGAAGGACCTCCTGCCGTGCTCCCTGCAGCACGTCCTGGCATGCTTTGCCGGCGCCATCGCCCCGGCGATGATGATCGCCAGCACCTGCCACTTCACCGAGGCCCAGGAGACCGCCATCATCCAGGTGGCCCTCATCCTGACGGCCCTGGACACGTTCCTCCAGCAGTTCCCGCTCTTCGGGCGCATCGGCTCCAACCTGCCCATTCTGACGGGCGTCTCCTTTGCCTTCCTGCCGGCCTTCCAGGCCATCGGCTTCGAGTTCGGCTTTGGCACGCTGCTTGGCGCTGAGCTGGTGGGCGGCGTGGTTGCCATCCTCTTCGGTGTCTTCTTCAAGAACGTCCGCAAGCTCTTCCCGCCGCTGGTCACCGGTACCGTCATCTTTACCATCGGCGTCTCGCTCTACCCGACGGCCATCAAGTACATGGCCGGCGGCGTGGGCTCCCCGATCTTCGGCTCCTTCCAGAGCTGGTTCATCGGCCTGGTGACCTTCGCCATCGTCTTCGGCCTCTCCAACTTCGGCAAGGGCGTCATCAAGCTCGGCGCCATCTTCTTTGGCATGATCGCCGGCTGCCTCATCTCCATCCCGCTGGGCATGGTGGACCCCTCCGGCGTGGCCAACGCCGCCTGGTTTGCCCTCCCGCAGTTCATGCCCTTCAAGATCGAGTTCAACGGCGCCGCGTGCCTGACCATCGCCGTTGTCTACATCATGGCCAACGTCCAGCTCATCGGTGACCTCTCCGCCGCCACCCTGGGCTCCATGGACCGCCTGCCCGAGGAGAAGGAGCTCTCCGGCGCCCTCATGGCCCAGGGCACCGTCTCCATCGTGTCCTCGCTCTTCGGCGGCATGCCCACCTCCGCCTTCGGCCAGAACGTGGGCATCATCGTCTCCAACAAGGTCATCAACAAGTTCGTCTTCGTCTTCGCGGCGGCCATCTTTGCCGTGGCCGGCTTCGTGCCCAAGCTCGCGAGCGTCCTGACCATGATCCCGCAGCCGGTCATCGGCGGCGCCACCATCTCGGTCTTTGGCACCATCACCCTGAACGGCATCCGCATGCTCGTCCGCGACGGCCTGACCCCGCGCTCCTGCACGGTCTTCGGCGTCTCCGTGGCCTTCGGCCTGGGCATCTCCCAGGTGTCCGGGTGCCTGTCCGGCGCCGGCATGCCCGACTGGATCTCCACCATCTTCGCCACCTCCGCCATCACGCCCTGCGCCGTCATGGCCATCATCCTGAACAACGTCCTGCCTCCGGAGGAGGTGCCCCTGCCCAGCGACACCAACGCCCCCAACGACCTGCGCGTCGAGGCCGCGGCCGTCGTGGACGCAAACGCCTCCGACGTGGACACCCTCGAGGCCGTCACCCGTTCCGACGAGGAGGTCGGCGAGGTGGGCGTCATGTTCGACGCCGCCGAGCGCATGGCCACCTTCGAGGAGAAGGGCAAGGAGGGCAATGGGGGCGAGAAGGACTTCTCGCCTGCGGAGTCCCGGGACAAGAACTAGGCTTTAGGGGAGGGGAGCCGCGCGCCCCCTTCCGACCATCGGTTGCATCACGGGCCCCATGGGTACCGCGGCACCCCAACAAGAGATTGGAGTCAAGATGCTTCTCGTCGGTAACGGTCGTGTCATCACCCGCGACCCTGAGAACCCCTACATCGAGAACGGCGCCGTCCTCATCGAGGGCGATTCCATCGTCGCCGTCGGCCCCGAGGCTGACCTCAAGGCCCAGGCCATCGGCGCCTCCTACGTGGACGCCAAGGACGGCGTCATCATGCCGGGCCTGGTCAACTGCCACACCCACATCTACTCGGGCCTCGCCCGCGGCCTTGCCATCAAGGGCTGCAACCCCACCAACTTCCTCGAGAACCTCGAGCAGCAGTGGTGGAAGATCGACGACAACCTCACGCTGGACGGCACCCGCGCCAGCGCCTACGCCACCATCCTCGACTCCATCCGCGACGGCGTGACCACCATCTTCGACCACCACGCCAGTTTCTGCGAGATCCCCGGCTCCCTCTTTGCCATCAAGGACGTGGCCGAGGAGTGCGGCATCCGCTCCTGCCTGTGCTACGAGGTCTCCGACCGCCGCGGCGCCCAGAAGCGCGACGAGTCCATCAAGGAGAACGCCGACTTTGCCAAGTGGGCCGCCGACGCCCGCAAGGACGGCAACCACATGGTGGCCGCCATGTTCGGCGGGCACGCCACCTTCACGCTCTCCGACGAGACCATGGACATGATGGCCGAGGCCAACAACGGTCTCACCGGCTTCCACATCCACGTCTGCGAGGGCATGAACGACGTCTGGGACTCCCGCCAGAACCGTGGCGGCATCAGTCCCATCGAGCGCCTGCTCCAGCACGACCTACTCGGCCCCGATACCATGCTCGGCCACTGCATCCACGTGACCCCCGCCGAGATGGACATCATCAAGGAGTCCGGTACCTGGCTCGTCAACAACCCCGAGTCCAACATGGGCAACGCCGTGGGCTGCGCCCCGGTCCTGGAGTTCTTCCGCCGCGGCATCCCCGTGTGCATGGGCACCGACGCCTACACCCACGACATGCTCGAGAGCCTCAAGGTCTTCCTCATCATCCAGCGCCACAACGCCGCCATGCCCAACGTCGGCTGGTGCGAGGACATGTCCATGCTCTTCGACAACAACCCCAAGATGGCCACCAAGTACTTCGGCCGCACGGTGGGCAAGCTCGCCCCTGGCGCCGCCGCTGACGTCATCGTCATGGACTACAAGCCCTTCACGCCCTTCTCCGACGAGAACATCGACGGCCACATGCTCTTTGGCATGATGGGCAAGAACTGCCGCACCACCATCATCGACGGCAAGGTCCTCTACAAGGACCGCGAGTTCGTGGGCATCGACGAGGAGCGCATCAACGCGTGGACCATGGAGCAGTCCAAGAAGCTCTGGGGCACGCTCAACGAGCGCGAGTACTAGGAACCAACACGTTTTTCTCGCCGGCGGGGCTAGCGTTCCCGTCGGCTTCGCGGCCTCCGCGGGGCCGCAGGCGTCACGTCTAGGGGGACGTGGCACAAACGCGTGCAACCGCGCGGTCTCGGTTGCACAGGAGAGGAGCTCTTTATGAGCGACATCATGAGGCCGATCCCGTTCGCGCAGCTTATGGACTGGATCCTCACCGAGAACGCCGAGAAGGGAAGCATCTTCGGCATTCGCAAGATCGTTCGTCACGAGGGAGGCGCCGAGCCGATCTTTGCCGAGAAGATCGAGACCCCCTTCGGTCCGGCCGCCGGCCCCAACAGCCAGCTCACGCAGAACATCGTGGCCTCCTACGTTGCGGGTGCCCGCTTCTTCGAGCTCAAGACCGTCCAGGTGATGGACGGCGAGGAGCTCTCCCGTTGCGTGGCCAAGCCCTGCATCGTCGCCGAGGACGAGTGCTACAACTGCGAGTGGTCCACCGAGCTCGAGGTCCCGCAGGCCATGAGCGAGTACATCAAGGCCTGGTGGGCCTGCAAGTTGCTTGCCCGCGAGCTCGGTCTGGGAGACCCGGACGGCTTCGTCTTCAACATGTCGGTCGGCTACGACCTCGAGGGCATCAAGAGCCCAAAGGTCGACGCCTACATCGAGGGCATGAAGGACGCCTCCGGCACCGCCGTGTGGGCCGAGTGCCGCGACTGGGCCCTGGCCAACCTCGGCCGCTTCCAGAACGTGGACGCGGACTTCGTCAACTCCGTGAGCCCGCACGTCTCTGCCTCCGTCACCGAGTCCACGCTCCATGGCTGCCCGCCCGACGAGATCGAGCGCATCGCCACCTACCTCATCACCGAGAAGGGCCTGAACACCTACATCAAGTGCAACCCGACCCTGCTCGGCTACGACTACGCCCGTGAGCGCCTCGACGGCCTCGGCTTCGACTACATCGTCTTCGACGACAAGCACTTCCGCGAGGACCTCCAGTGGGCCGACGCCGTGCCGATGTTCGAGCGCCTGATTAAGCTCACCTCCGAGCGCGGCCTCTCGTTCGGCGTCAAGCTCACCAACACCTTCCCCGTCGACGTCACCCGCAGGGAGCTCCCGAGCGAGGAGATGTACATGAGCGGTCGCTCGCTGTTCCCGCTCACCATCCACCTTGCCCGCAAGATCTCCGAGGAGTTTGACGGCAAGCTGCGCATCTCCTACTCCGGCGGTGCGGACGCCCAGAACATCAAGGGCCTCTACGGCGCCGGCATCTGGCCGATCACCATGGCCACCACCGTCCTGAAGCCCGGCGGCTACGAGCGCTTCAGCCAGATCGCCCACGTCCTCGAGGGCGTCGAGCGCAAGGCCGACGTGGACGTCGCTGCAGTGGCAGCGCTGGACGAGTCCGTCGCAACCGACCACAAGTACGCCAAGCCCATCAAGCCGGCCCCGGCGCACAAGCTCGACTGGCCGCTGCCCCTGACCAACTGCTTCACCTCCCCCTGCCGCAACGGCTGCCCCATCGAGCAGGACATCCCTGCCTACCTGGCCGCCGTTGACGAGGGCCGCCTGGCTGACGCCCTGGCCATCATCGCCGAGCGCAACGCCCTGCCCTTCATCACCGGCAACCTCTGCCCGCACCCCTGCGGCACCAAGTGCATGCGTGCCTTCTACGAGCCCGAGGGCGCTGCCATCCGCGCCTCCAAGCTCAAGGCCGCCCGCGGCGGCATCGACGAGCTTCTCGCCACCATCAAGGCCGAAGGCGCCCAGGCCGTCCCGGGTGCCGAGGGCAAGAACGTCGCCGTCATCGGCGGCGGCCCGGCTGGCCTGGCCTGCGCGTTCTTCCTGACGCGCGCCGGCGCCAAGGTCACCATCTTCGAGCGCAAGGAGAGCCTGGGTGGCGTCGCCCGCCACATCATCCCGGCCTTCCGCATCTCCGACGAGGACATCGACCGTGACGTGGAGCTCTGCCGCGCCTTTGGCGCCGAGGTCAAGCTTGGCGTCGAGGTGACCGACGTGGCCGAGCTCAAGGCCGACGGCTACTCTGACGTCGTGGTCTGCACCGGCGCCTGGGCCCCCGGCCACGTCGGCCTGGAGTACGGCGACGAGATTGACGTCCTTGACTTCCTGGCCGCCGCCAAGTCCGGCCTGGACCTCTCCACCCTCGGCACCGACGTCGTCATCGTCGGCGCCGGCAACACCGCCATGGACGCCGCGCGCGTGGCCAAGCGCCTCCCGGGCGTGCAGAACGTGCGCATCGTCTACCGCCGCACCAAGCGCTACATGCCCGCCGACGAAGAGGAGCTGGCCGAGGCCCTCTCCGAGGGCGTCGAGCTCTGCGAGCTGCTCGCCCCCAAGGGCGTGGCTGACGGCGTTTTGACCTGCGACGTCATGGAGCTCGGCGAGCCTGACGAGTCCGGCCGCAGGAGCCCCGTGGCCACCGGCAAGACCCTCGAGGTCCCGGCCACGGCCGTCATCTGCGCCGTGGGCGAGAAGATCGAGGCCGGCATCTACGAGGCCGCCGGCGTCCAGACCGACCGCCGTGGCCGTCCCGCTGGCTGCGAGACCGGCGTCGAGGGCGTCTGGGCCGCAGGCGACTGCCGCCGTGGTCCCGCCCGCTTCGTGGACGCCATCGCCGACGCCCAGGAGGTCGCGCGCAAGATGTGCGGCGTGGACTTCTCCAAGTACGCCGCCGCCAACGTCCGCGCCGGCCACGAGTCCGACTGCTACGAGCGCAAGGGCGACCTGCGCCTGGGCTGCGCCGGCTGCCAGAAGAGCTCCGGCTGCCTTGGCTGCGCCACCGTCTGCGAGGCCTGCTGCGACGTCTGCCCCAACCGCGCCAACGTCTCCATCACCGTGCCGGGCCTGGCCCAGCACCAGGTGGTCCACGTGGACGGCATGTGCAACGAGTGCGGCAACTGCGCCGTGTTCTGCCCGTGGAGCGGCCGTCCGTTCAAGGACAAGCTGACCCTGTTCTGGAGCGCCGAGGACATGGGCAATTCCACTAACCAGGGCTTCCTTGCCCAGCCTGACGGCAGCTTCCTCGTCCGCCTGGCCTCCGGCACCGGCGCCTACGACGTGGACGACGCCTCCTGCGGCCTGCCCGAGGAGGTCCGTCTGACCATCAAGGCCGTCCGTGACTCCTACGCCTACCTGCTTGCCAAGTAGCTCCAGGTAGTCCCCTGCGCGGCCGGCGAGAGGCATGTCCTTCTCGCCGGTTGCGCACCCGTGCGGTGATGCGAGGGGGTGGCCCCTTCGTATCGTTTCTCCGCGCGAGCGTTGTTCCGTTTTGTGTTAACGAGTGAAAGGGCCAAGATGGCCGACGACGAAGAGAAGTACGCGCAAAGGAAGGCTCCCCAGAAGCCCGGCGCCGCCAAGAGGCCCCGCAAGCCCAGGCCCGTGGCCGTCGTCCTGTGCAACGGCAACTGCGAGCTCCACGGCTGCGAGCAGGGCTGCGTTGGCTGCCAGGCCTGCGTCAACGCCTGCCGCAAGGGGGCCATCAGCCTGAACGAGCGGGGCGTGGCCCACGTGGACCAAGACGCCTGCATTGGCTGCGGCCTGTGCGCCAAGGCCTGCCCGCAGGACGTCATCCACATGGTCGACCCGAGCTTCAACATCACGGCGCGCTGTTCCAACACCGAGAGGGGCCCGGTTGCCCGCAAGGTGTGCGAGCTCTCCTGCATCGCCTGCGGCGCATGCGAGAGGGCCTGCCCGGCAGACGCCATCCACGTGGTGGACAACCACGCCGTCATTGACTATTCCGCGTGCATCGCCTGCGGCATGTGCGCTACCAAGTGCCCCCGCGGCGTCATCCGCGACGCCTGGGGCATCGTGGCCCAGAGCTAGGAGGGAGGCGTTCACATGGCAGAGGAGTACGTCCTCAACATCAACGGGCAGGAGCACGTCACCACCCAGAACAAGCCGCTCCTGCGCTACCTCAGGGACGACCTCAAGATCACGAGCGCCAAGGACGGCTGCTCGGAGGGTGCCTGCGGCACCTGCACCATCATGGTCGACGACCGCGCCGTGAAGGCCTGCGTCCTCACCACCAAGCTGGCCCAGGGCCACGCCATCACCACCTGCGAGGGCCTGACGCACGAGGAGCAGGAGGCCTTCGTCTACGCCTTCGGCGTCTCCGGAGCCGTCCAGTGCGGCTTCTGCATCCCGGGCATGGTCATGGCCGGTGCCGCCCTGTGCCGCCGCAACCCCGACCCGACGGCCCCCCAGATCGCCGAGGCCATCCGCGGCAACGTCTGCCGCTGCACCGGCTACAAGCGCATCCTGGTGGCCATCAAGCTCGCCGCCGCCATCCTGCGTGGCGACGAGAAGATCGACCCGGCCGAGGAGCGTGGCGACGACTACGGCGTGGGCAAACAGATCTTCCGCGTGGACGTCCGCAAGAAGGTCCTGGGCTTTGGCCAGTACCCGGACGACATCACCGAGAAGGACTACCCGGACATGTGCTACGCCTCGGCCGTGCGCTCCAAGTACGCTCGCGCCCGCGTGGTCAAGATCGACTCATCCAAGGCCGAGGCCATGGAGGGCGTCATTGGCGTGCTGACCGCCGCCGACGTGCCCCACAACCAGGTGGGCCACCTCATCCAGGACTGGGACGTCATGATCGCCGAGGGCGACGTCACCCGCTGCATTGGTGACGCCGTCTGCCTGGTGGTTGCCGAGACGCCCGAGATTCTGGAGAAGGCCAAGAAGGCCGTCAAGGTCACCTGGGAGGAGCTCGAGCCCGTCCGCAACATCGAGGAGGCCCGCGCCGAGGGCGCCCCGCGCATCCACGACAGCTTCTTCGCCTTTGGCAACACGGTCCAGCTCAAGGACAACGTCTGCCAGAGCCGTCACGTCACACGCGGCGACGCCAAGACCGCCCTGGCAAACGCCGCCCACAGGGTCACCCGCACCTTCACCACGCCCTTCACCGAGCACGCCTTCCTGGAGCCCGAGTGCTGCGTGGCCATGCCGTACAAGAACGGCGTGAAGATCATGTCCACCGACCAGGGCGCCTACGACACGCGCAAGGAGTGCGCGCACATGTTTGGCTGGGACGGCGAGCCCGAGCGCGTCGTCGTCCAGACCATGCTCGTGGGCGGCGGCTTCGGCGGCAAGGAGGACGTCTCCTGCCAGCACCTGGCGGCGCTCGCGGCGTACAAGTACGGCCGCACGGTGAAGTGCCGCTTCTCTCGCCAGGAGTCGCTCAACTTCCACCCCAAGCGCCACTACATGGAGGGCACCTTCACCCTGGGCTGCGACGAGGAGGGCAACTTCGTCGGCCTGGACTGCGAGATCAACTTCGACACGGGCGCCTACGCCTCCCTGTGCGGACCCGTCCTGGAGCGCGCCTGCACGCACTCCGTGGGCCCCTACAAGTACCAGAACACCGACATCCGCGGCTACGGCTACTACACCAACAACCCGCCCGCGGGCGCCTTCCGCGGCTTTGGCGTGTGCCAGTCCGAGTTTGCCCTGGAGTCCCTCATCGACGTCCTTGCCGAGGAGGCGGGCCTCGACCCGTGGGAGATTCGCTACAAGAACGCCATCGAGCCGGGCGAGGTGCTGCCCAACGGTCAGATCGCGGACTGCTCCACGGCCCTCAAGGAGACCCTCGAGGCCGTGAAGGACGTCTACTACGCCAACCCGGGCCACGCGGGCATCGCCTGCTCCATGAAGAACGCGGGCGTGGGCGTGGGCCTGCCCGACGCCGGCCGCTGCAACATCCGCGTGGAGGACGGCCGCGCCGTCATCTACGCCGCCACCTCCGACATCGGCCAGGGCTGCAACACCGTTTTCTGCCAGGACGTGGCCGAGGCCTGCGGGCTGCCGCTGTCCCGCATCGGCAACGGCGAGTGCTCCACCGAGGCCGCCCCCGACTCCGGCACCACCTCTGGCTCGCGCCAGACCGTCGTCACCGGCGAGGCCGTCCGCGGCGCCGCCTTCCTGCTGCGCGACGCCATGCTCAAGGTCGAGAGGGGGGAGGCCGTGCCCGAGGAGCGCGTGAGCGCCAAGGGCGACGGCGCCACCCACACCTACGCCGACGGCACCGTCTTCGAGGTCCCAGCCGAGCAGCTCACGCCCGGCCACGCCGTCCACCCGGCCGATCCCGTGGCCGCGCTCGCGGCGCTCGAGGGCCACGAGTTCTACTACGAGTACCTGGAGCCTACCGACAAGCTGGGCGCCGACGTGCCCAACCCCAAGAGCCACATCTGCTACGGCTTTGCCACGCACGTGGTCATCCTGGACGACGAGGGCAAGGTCTCTGAGGTCTACGCCGCGCACGACTCCGGCCGCGTCATCAACCCCATCGCTATCCAGGGCCAGATCGAGGGCGGCGTGCTCATGGGCATGGGCTACGCCCTCACCGAGGACTGGCCGCTCAAGGACGGCGTGCCGCAGGTCAAGTACGGCACCCTGGGCCTGTTCCGCGCCACCGACATCCCGCAGATCCACGCCATCTACGTCGAGAAGGACGAGCAGCTGCCCGTGGCCTACGGCGGCAAGGGCATCGGAGAGATCGCGACGATCCCGACCGCCCCGGCCGTGCAGAACGCCTACCACGCGTGGGACGGCAAGCTCCGCCGCAGCCTGCCCCTGTCCGACACCTACTACAGCCGCCGCGCCCACCGCGACTAGCTGCCAATGAGATAAAGGGGCAGTCCCTTTATCTCATTCCCATCGACTTTTGGGCCCGCCTTGGTCTTCTCGACAAGGCGGGCCCTTTATATGCAGTGGGAAGGCACCTACCGTTCGCCGTGCCGCTGGCCGAAATAGCGTTGCTCAAAATCGAGAATAACGCAGGTCAGAGGGCAAATTGCGTGACCAAAATACCCCCTTCAACGTGTGTTGACAAAAAAATAGTCAACCTATCAAGAAGTTTGATTAATACAACCTCAAAATTTCGTAAATGGGCTGGATTCCTTCGAAGGTTATCCTCAGTACATACGGTTAGACGTGCGGACGACGCACGGTCAGCTGAGAGGAGAGGAGGATGACGTGTCAGAACTGCTGAGGATGGAAAACGTCAGCAAGTGCTTTGGCTCGTTCTACGCCAACCAGGACGTGAACCTGACCGTGGGGGAAGGCGAGGTCCACACCCTGCTGGGCGAAAACGGCGCTGGCAAGTCGACGCTCATGAACGTCCTTATCGGCCTGTACCAGCCGACCGAGGGCAAGATCTTCATGCACGGTCAGGAGGTGCACGTCACAAGCCCCGGCGTTGCCGTCGAGCACGGCATCGGAATGGTTCACCAGCACTTCATGCTGATCGAGGACATGACGGGCCTCGAGAACATCATCCTGGGAGACAAGCGTCACAAGTCGCCGCTGCTCCAGGTGGCCGACGACCGCAAGACGGTCGAGGAGCTCATGGAGCGCTACGGCATGGAAATCGACCTTGACGAGAAGGTCGGCGAGATGTCCATCGGCATGCAGCAGCGCGTGGAGATCATGAAGGTGCTCTTCCGCGGCGCGGACCTCGTCATTCTCGACGAGCCCACCGCCGTCCTCACCGACATCGAGGTCGAGGGCCTATTCGACGTCATGCGCTCCCTCACCGACGAGGGCAAGTCGATTATCTTCATCTCGCACAAGATGCGCGAGGTCATGCGCATCTCCGACTACGTCACGGTTCTTCGCCGCGGCAAGTCGGTCAAGACGGTCAAGGTGTCCGACACCACCGAGCAGCAGCTCGCCGACCTCATGATCGGCCAGAAGTTTGTCGAGAGCACCTACCAGAAGGTCACGGGTGCTTCCGAGAAGGCCTTCGAGCTCAAGGGCGTCTCCTACCGCCCGCAGATCAAGCACGGCGGCCTCAAGGACGTCTCGCTCTCCATCCACAAGGGGGAGATCCTGGGCGTCGCGGGCATCGACGGCAACGGCCAGTCCGAGCTCGCCTCCCTGGTGACCGGCCTCATCAAGCCCGAGAGCGGCGAGGTCATTGGCCCCGACGGCAACAAGATCGCGCTCTTCAGCCCCTCTGCCTTCATCGAGACCGGCCTGGGCAACATCCCCGAGGACCGCAACAAGATGGGCCTCGTGGGCGACATGACCATCGCCGAGAACCTCGTGCTCAAGCAGACCGCGTCCGACCGCTTCTCGGCCGGCCACGGCGCGTGGCTCAAGCTCGGCGCCATTAACGACTACGCCGAGCGCCTGCGTGAGGAGAACGACATCCGCTGCACGTCCGTCAACCAGACGGCGCGCTCGCTGTCCGGCGGCAACCAGCAGAAGGTCATCCTCGCCCGTGAGCTCGACTCCCACCCCAAGCTCCTCGTGGCGGTCTACCCCACGCGCGGCCTGGACATTGGAGCCACGGAGTTCATCCACAACCAGATCATCGCCCAGCGCGACGCTGGGTGCGCGGTCCTTCTCATCTCCGCCGACTTCGACGAGGTGCTGAAGCTCTCTGACCGCATCACGGTCCTCTTCGAGGGCCAGGTCATGGGCACGTACCCCGGTGAGAACCCTCCCATCAAGGAGATCTCTCTCGCCATGGCAGGAAAGTAGGAGGGGAGGAACAGTGGCAGACATCAAGAACCAGAAGGCCGACGACGGCAACAAGGAGTCCAAGCGCCAGCGGCGCGCCGGCATGTATTCCGAGCAGAAGCGCGAGAAGACCCTGATGGTTGTTACGCCGATCGTCTCCGTGCTCTTGGCGCTCATCATGGGCGCGATTATCATCGCGTGCATGGGCAAGAGCCCCATCGAGGGCTACGGTGCCATGATCTCCGGCGCCCTGGGCGACGCAGGCAAGCTGGGCAAGACGCTCGAGCGTGCGTGCCCGCTCATCTTCACGTCGCTGGCGGCCGTCTTCGCGTACAAGTGCGGCGTCTTCAACCTCGGCGGCGAGGGCCAGTTCATCATGGGCGCCTGCGCGACCGCCACGGTCATTCTGGGCCTCGGCCTCGACGGCTTCCCGGCCCTGCTCCTGGGCCTTCTCGCCGGCATCATCGTCGGCGGCATCTGGGCGCTCCTCCCGGGCATCATGAAGATTACCCGAGGGCTCAACGAGATGATCACCACGATCATGCTCAACTACGTCGCCCTGTACTTCATGGAGTACATCTTCAAGAACGTCTTCTCCGACCAGGGCCTGCCCAAGACCCTCGCGATGCCCAAGGCCTCGCACCTCATGGACGTCGGCACCGCGCACGCGGGCGTCATCATCGCGATCGCCCTCGGCGTCATCCTGTGGTACGTCATCTTCCGCACGAGCTTTGGCTTCAAGATCCGCGCCGTGGGCATGAGCCCCACCGCCTCCAAGGTCAACGGCTTCCCGGTTCGCTTCCTCATGCTGGCCGCCTTCGTCATCTCCGGCGCCATTGCGGGCCTGGGCGGCGCGGCTGAGCTTCTGGGCAAGACCCCCTTCCGCCTGGCCGACGGCTTTGGCTCCGGCTTTGGCTTCGACGGCGTGGCCATCGCGCTCATCGCGCAGCTGAACCCGATCGCCTCCATCCTGGTCGCCCTGCTCTTCGGCATCCTTTCCACCGGCGGCACGATGATGCAGTCCGTCATCGGCGTCCCCACGGCCATCGTCGACATCATCCGCGGCCTGATCATCATCTTCGCCGTGGCAGGCATGGCCATGGTCAAGCTCCCCAAGGTGAAGGCCTTTATCGCCTCCCTGAGCAACAAGAACAAGAAAGCTGAGGTGACCGCGTAATGGACTTCATGGTCGCACTTCCCACCATTGTCAAGGCGATGGCCATGGGCGCCGTGCCCATCCTCCTCGCGGCTCTGGGCGAGGTCTTTTCCGAGAAGGCCGGCCTCGTCAACATCGGCCTCGAGGGCATTATGGCCGTGGGCGCGTTCGTCGCCTTTGCCGTGGGCAAGGTCACGGGCAACCTCTGGATCGGCCTTCTGGCGGGCATGCTCGCCGGCGTGGTCGTGAACCTCATCTACGCATTCTGCACGGTCACGCTCTGCTCCGACCATGTGGTCACGAGCATGGCGATCAACATCCTGGCCCCCGCCATAGCGCTCTTTGGCTACAACCTCTTCGTTGGCGCCAACCCCGAGAACGCAACGGGCGCCCAGATGGCGAACCTGGCCATTCCCGGCCTGTCTGACCTGCCCGTCGTGGGCAACGGCCTCTTCAACCAGACGCCCCTTGCCTACCTCGCGTTCCTGCTCGTCCCGTGCGTCTCGTTCTTCTTCAAGCGCTTCCGCGCCGGCCTGTCCTTCCGCTCTGTGGGCGAGAACCCGCAGGCTGCCGAGACCCTGGGCATCAACGTCGTGCGCGTGAAGTACATCGCCTGCATCATCTGCGGCGCCCTTGCGGCCGCCGGCGGCGCGTTCCTCACCATCTGCTACACTCCGATTTACACGGACGGCATCGTGATGGGCCGCGGCTTCATCGCCCTGGCGACGGTCATCTTCGGTCGCTGGAGCGCGGTCGGCGTCATGCTCGCGAGCCTGCTCTTTGGCTTCTTCGACGGCCTCAACGTGGCCCTGCAGGCCTCCTTCCAGGCGGCGCCGGTCATGTTCTTCAAGATGATCCCGTACGTCTTCACGATCATCGCCCTGCTGTTCTTTGGCTCCAAGCACGCTGGCCCCAAGGCAAACGGCAAGCCGTATTTCCGCGAGTCCCGTTAAGGGGGATCTTCGCAGGGCCTGTTCGGCAACCCTCGTCCCTGCGTAGACATAGGCATGGCCCACCCCTCGGGGTGGGAGAGTTCTAACTTTTGGGAGTGCGGGCCCACCTGGGCCCGCAAGAAGAAGGGAAGGCATCATGTCCAAGTTCAACCTCGATCGTCGTCAGTTCATCACCGCCGGCGGCTTGACCGCGGCAACTGCGGCCCTCACACTCGCCGGCTGCGGCGGGTCCTCCGACTCCGGCAAGTCCGACGCCGGCACCTCCGATGGCGGCGAGAAGAAGTCTGGCTACAAGGTCGCCATGATCATGTCCGGCATCATCACCGACGGCGGCTGGGACCAGGGCCACTACGAGTCTCTCAAGCGCGCCTGCGAAAAGCACGCCGATTGGGAGATGCTCGAGCCCAAGGAGAACACCGCCGACGCCGACGCCGCCACCGCCGCCGAGTCCTACATCGACCAGGACGTCGACCTCATCGTCGGCAACGGCAACCAGTTCGCCTCCGCGTGGGCCGAGGTCATCGCCGACGCCGCCCAGAGCCACCCCAACGTCCACTTCCTCATCACCAACACCGACCCCGAGTCCGAGATGAGCGACTACGAGAACACCGACAACGTCGAGACCGTCCTTCCCGACTTCACGCAGCTGGGCGCCCTCGCCGGTGTCGTCGCTGGCCTCATGACCCAGAACAAGTCCATCGGCTTCATCGGCGGCATGAAGCTCCCGAGCACCATCAACAAGTACTCCGCCTACCTCGCCGCCGCGCAGAAGATCGACCCCTCCATCAAGGGCCAGTACAACTTTGAGGCCGGCTTCACCGACGCCTCCCTGGGCACCAAGCTCGCCGAGCAGTGGATTAACACCAACAACGTCGACGTCATGTGGGGCGACGCCTCCGCAGTCGACAACGGCGTGCGCAAGGCCCTCGAGAACGCCGGCGCTGACTCCCACTTCGACATCGCCCAGCCGATTGACATCATGGGCGACTCCCAGCCCACGGTCGTGACCTCCACGATTACCGACTGGAAGATCGACCAGGCCATGGACGAGATCGTGGCCGGCACCTTCGGCGGCGGCAAGGCCATCACCGCCAACATGGACAACGGTGGTGTCTCCCTGGGCGAGTTCTCCTCCAAGATCCCCGAGGACATCAAGTCCAAGATCGAGGAGTACGCCGAGCAGGTCAAGGTCGGCACCTTCGTTACCGAGGACGAGGTCAACGCCATTAAGAGCACCCTCTAGCAGGTTCTTTGCCCGTTTCATTTGGTGTGGCGGACATCGGGTGGCTTGAGTGAACGGAGGGCGGGGCGCGTCTTTGCGTTCCGCCCTCTCCTTTACGGGAAGCCCGCATGCACAGAAAGGAAGACCATGGAAGACATCAACCTCACGAGGCGTCAGGCCCTGGGACTCTTTGGAGCTGGTCTGGCCCTGACCGCGGTGCCCCTCTCTGGGTGCACGGGCTCGGCTGGGGATGTGGGTGGGAAGTCTTCCCGCAGGGCAGGGATCATCCTCAGCGGCCCCGCCAACGACGGCGGCTGGGGACAGAGCCACTATGAGTCGCTCAAGACCGCCTGCGCCGAGCGCTCCGGCTGGAAGATCGTCGACCCACGCGAGAACGCCTCCCCCACGGAGGCCGCCGACGAGGCGCAGTCCTATGTGGATCAGGGGGTCGACCTCATCATCGCTGCCGGCACGCAGTTTCCCGACTCACTGAGGAAGGTCGTCGCCGACGCCGCAAAGAAGCGCCCGGAGGTGAAGTTCCTCTTCACTAACGTCTCCGCGGACGACCTTGCGGGGTACGACTCCGTCGAGAACCTCGAGACGGTCCTTCCCGACAACGTGCAGCTCGGGCAGCTCGCGGGCGTTGTCGCCGGCCTCATGACGAGCACGAGCAAGATCGGCTTCGTCGCAGGTATGGAGCTCTCGTCCTCCAAGGAGAAGTACGAGGCCTACCTTGCCGCCGCCAAGAAGGTCAACGCGTCGGTCGAGGGCTTCGTGGACTACTCGGCGGGCTACACCGAGCCCTCGCAGGGCCGCTCCGTCGCCGCCACGCTCATCGCCCGAGACGGCGTTGACGTCATATGGGGAGACGCCTCTGCGGCAGAGAACGGCGTGCGCAGCGCGCTCGAGGAGGCGGGCGCAGACTCCCATTTCAACATCGCGCAGCCCATGGACGTCTCGGGCCTGAACCAGCCCACGGTCATTGCCTCCACCGTCGTTGACTGGATGATCGGTCAGGCCATGGACCGCATCGAGTCGGGCGAGTACGGCCGCGGTCACGTCATCGAGGCCAACCTTCAGAACGGCGGCGTCTCTTTGAGCGAGCTTTCCGACAAGGTCCCCGACGACATCAAGCAGAAGGTCGAGGGCTATGCCTCTCAGATCAAGGAAGGCAAGTTCTAGCAGTTGGGCGCCGTTTGTTGCCGTTCATCGAGTTCTTCTTTGCAAAGCAACAGATGTTGGTAGAGTTAAACCCGCTGGTTCAAACGGGAGCCAGCTTGCTATCCAAGGCATGAAAAGAAGGGGAGAAACAATGAGGGATTCCATGAACGTTACGAGGCGCGACGCAATCAAGCTCGGTGCCGGCACCGTGGCTGCCGCTGCCGCCGTCTCGCTGGCCGCCTGCGGCGGGTCTTCGTCTTCCGACTCCGACTCTGGCTCCTCCGCCTCGAGCAGCGAGCAGAAGTCCAGCTACAAGGTCGCCATCGTCATCTCCGGCCCCGCCCTCGACGGCGGCTGGGGCCAGGGCCACTACGAGTCCCTGAAGAAGGCCTGCGAGGGCCACTCCAAGTGGGAGATGCTTGAACCCAAGGAGAACACCGCCGCCTCTGACGCCGCCATCGCCGCCCAGTCCTACGTCGACCAGGACGTCGATCTCGTCATCGCCGCCGGCAACGAGTTTGCCTCCGACTGGGCCGAGGTTGTCACCGAGGCCGCCGAGAGCCACCCCGACGTGCACTTCCTCATGACCAACACCGACCCCAAGACCGACCTCGCCGACTACGAGGACCTGTCTCACCTCGAGACCGTCCAGGTCAACCTCAAGCAGTCCGGCGCCCTCGCAGGTGTCGTCGCCGGCCTCATGACCGCCAGCAACTGCATCGGCTTCGTTGGGGGCATGAGGATCCCGACGACCCTCACCAAGTACTCCGCCTACCTTGCCGCCGCCCAGAAGGTCAACCCGTCCGTCAAGGGCGTCTACAACTTCGAGGCCGGCTTCACCGATGCCTCCGCGGGCGTCAAGCTCACCGAGTCCTGGATTGGCACCGACAACGTCGACGTCATGTGGTGCGACGCCTCCGCCGTTGACGGCGGCGTGCGCCAGGCCCTCGAGAACGCCGGCGCCGACAGCCACTTCAACATCGCCCAGCCGATTGACTCCGTGGGTCCCGACCACCCCTGCGTGATCACCTCTACCGTCACCGACTGGATGATGGGCGAGGCCATGGACGCCATCGAGTCCGGTACCTTCGGCGACGGCAAGATCATCGAGGCCAACATCGACAACGGCGGCGTCTACCTCGGCAAGTTCTCCGACAAGGTCCCGGCTGACGTCCAGTCCAAGGTCGAGGAGTACACCGAGCAGATCAAGGCCGACACCTTCATCACCGACGACGAGGTTGCCGCCATCAAGAGCGGCCTGTAGGACCGCCAGGCCCCCTCAAAGGCCCATCCGCATCATCCAGAGGGCGTCTCGCGCATGCGGGGCGCCCTTTGTTTATAGGGGCCTCCGCGGGGCATAAGGGACGGCAAAGAGACGTGTAGCGTTGCATTTTAGATAGAATAACGGCAGCTCAGAGGGTATAAGTTAAAGAATCTTGATGCACACATGGGCAAAATCAGTCCGCTCGCGGAATCCTGAGCGACATGAGTCACTTGCTAGATAATAATTTATTGCCAAAGTGGTTCTGCTCTCCCTAAGGAGGGGGTATGGAAAAGCTCAAGGAGGTCGGCCGTCCCATCAAGCGCGTGGACGCCGCCGACAAGGTCACGGGCCGCGCCAAGTTCACGGACGACCTGTGCCCAAAGCCGTGCCTGGAGGCAAAGATCCTGCACTCCACCATCGGCAACGGACGCGTCGTCGCCATGGACACGAGCGAGGCGCTCAAGGTGCCGGGCGTCGTGGCCGTCTTCACGTGCTTCGACGTGCCTGACATCGTCTACCCGGTGGGCGGCCACCCCTGGTACGCGGACCGCGACGCCTCGCACCGAGACATCGCCGACCGCAAGCTCCTGGACGACCGCGTGCGCATCTACGGCGACAACATCGGCGTCGTGGTGGCCGAGGACACCGTGGCATGCGACCGCGCCCTCAAGCTCATCAAGGTTGAGTACGAGGAGTGGCCCGTGGTCTACGACCCCAAGGAGTCCCTGGCCCTTGGTGCCGCAGAGGGCGGCGCGGAGCACCCCGTGCAGGACCGCAAGCCCGACAACCTGGTGGCCCACACCCTCGCGGTGACCTCCGACGACAAGCTGGCCGCCCTCGGCTACTCCTCCGTGGAGGACGCCATCAACGACCCGGCCTACCACCACGTGAGCCTCCACATGGAGAGCCGCGAGCAGTCCCAGGTGCACATCGAGACCTGCACCTCCTACTGCTACATGGAGAACAACAAGATCGTGTGCGTCTCGTCCACGCAGATCCCGCACGTCGTGCGCCGCGTCATCGGCCAGGCGCTGGGCATCCCCTGGGGAGACGTGCGCGTCATCAAGCCCTACATCGGCGGAGGCTTTGGCACCAAGCAGGACGTGCACTACGAGCCGCTCAACGCCTGGGTCTGCAAGATGGTGGGCGGCCGCTGCGTGCGCATGGAGATCAGCCGCGAGGAGCTGTTCTGGGACACCTCGGGACGCCAGCCCAAGAGCTTTGACGTCGAGGCCTCCTGGGACGACGACATGAACCTCCATGCCCGCAAGATCTGCGCGTACTCCAACACGGGCGGCTACGGCCACCACGGCCACGCCCTTGTCCTCAACTCCGTAAACTCCTTCCGCTGGCTCTACCACACTCAGGAGAAGGCCGTTCGCTGCGAGGCGTACACCGCCTACACCAACGGTCCGCACACCGGCGCCATGCGCGCCTACGGCGTGCCCGAGGGCAACTGGGCGGCCGAGTGCCTCATGGGCGACATCGCCTACGACATGGGCTGGGACGGCGTGGAGTTCCGCCTCAAGAACGTCTACACCGACCAGTTCGTCGACGAGTTCACGCCGGGCGGCGTCATCGCGGCCCACACGTGCGCCATCCCGGAGTGCGTGGAGAAGGGCAAGGCCTACATCGAGTGGGACAAGAAGAAGCGCGAGTACGCCAACGAGACCGGCCCCATCCGCCATGGCGTGGGCGTCTCCTTCTTCGTGTACAAGACGGCCGTCGCGCCGTTTGCGCTGGAGACCGCCACGGCCGCGGTGACGCTCAACCAGGACGGCACCATCCAGCTGCAGATGGGCGCCACCGAGATCGGCCAAGGCGCCGACACGGTCTTCTCACAGATGGCTGCCGAGGCCATCGGCGTGCGCACCGAGGACGTCCACATCGTGAGCTTCCAGGACACCGACGTCACGCCCTACGACACGGGCGCCTACGCCTCTCGCCAGACCTACGTCAGCGGCACGGCCGTCAAGAAGGCCGGAGAGACGCTGCGCAGGAAGATCCTGGACTACGCGCGCTTCGTGTACCCCAACGCGCAGGGCGAGCTCACGCTGGAGGACGGCGTGGTGCTGGACGCCCTGGGCCACAAGGTGGTCGACCTGGCAACGCTGGGCCTGGACTCCTACTACAACATGGACCACGCCTGCCAGCTCCACGCGCAAGAGACCATCAACGTTCACACCAACGCCATCGCCGGCGGCTGCACCTTCGCCGACGTCACGGTCGACATGCCCCTGGGCAAGGTGACGGTCAACAAGATCATCAACGTCCAGGACTCCGGCCGCCTCATCAACCCCAAGCTAGTGGAGCAGCAGATCCACGGCGGCATGGCGCAGGGCATTGGCTACGGCCTCTTCGAGGAGCTGCAGGTTGACCCCAAGACCGGCCGCGTGCTCAACCCCACGCTGCTTGACTACAAGATCCCGACCATGATGGACCTGCCCGACCTGGCCGCGGACTTCGTCGAGAAGCCCGACCCCACGGGCCCCTACGGCAACAAGGCGGTGGGCGAGACGCCGGCCATCAGCCCGGCGGCCGCCATCCGCGACGCCATCCTGGATGCGACCGGCTGCAAGTTCTACGTCGAGCCCATGACGCCCCAGCGTCTCTTCGAGGGCTTCAAGGAAGCGGGGCTGATCTAGATGTACGACATCGAGTCTCTGTACGAGGCCACGAGCGTGGCCGACGCCTGCCGCGCCCTGGCCGCCGACCCCACGGCCGAGGTCATCGCCGGCGGCACCGACGTGCTGGTGAAGCTGCGCGAGGGCAAGGGCGCCCCCGCCCACCTGGTCTCCATCCACGAGCTGCACGACGAGCTCGACGGCGTCACGCTCGCCGAGGACGGCACGGTGGAGATCGGCCCCATCACGTGGTTCCACCACGTGACCACGAGCCCCGTGATCCAGGCCACCGTCCCCACGCTGGGCGACGCCTGCGACACGCCCGGCGGCCCGCAGCTGCGCGTCTCCGGCACCATCGGCGGCAACGTCTGCACGGCGGCCACCTCGGGCGACTCGGCCTCCACGCTCTTTGCCTACGGTGCCCTCCTGGACGTGGCGAGCGTCCGCGGCACCCGCACCATCCCCATCGAGGAGTGGTACGCGGGCCCCGGCCGCTCCCACAAGGAGCGCGACGAGCTTCTCGTCAAGATTCGCATCCCGCGCAGCCACTACGAGGGCTTCACGGGCCACTACTTCAAGTACGGCAAGCGCAACGCCCTCGAGATCACCACCATGGGCTGCTGCTGCCTGGTCAAGCTGGCGGCCAACAAGAGCACCATCGAGGACATCCGCCTGGCCTTTGGCGTGGCTGGCCCCACGCCCATGCGCGCGCTTGCCGCCGAGGACGCCGTGCGCGGCCTGCCCGTGGCCGAGGCCGCCGAGAAGATCGGCGAGCTTGCGGCCGGCTGCACCAACCCGCGCGACTCCTGGCGTGCGTCCAAGGAGTTCCGCCTGCAGCTCATCAAGGAAATGTCGAAGCGCTCCCTCATCTATGCGGCGCGCAGGGGAGGGGCTGATATCTAATGGACATGAGGATCCTCAAGTGCACCGTCAACGGCAAGCCCGTCCAGGTGGGCTATGACCCGCGCGAGTCGCTGCTGGACACGCTGCGCAACCGCCTCGGCCTCACGAGCGTCAAGCGCGGCTGCGAGGTGGGCGAGTGCGGTGCCTGCACCGTGCTCATCGACGGCGTGGCCACCGACACCTGCTTGTACCTTACCGACTGGGCCCAGGGCAAGGAGATTCTGACCGTCGAGGGCCTGCAGGCCCCCGACGGCACGCTCAACCCCGTCCAGCAGGCGTTTGTCGACGAGTTTGCCGTCCAGTGCGGCTTCTGCATCCCGGGCATCATCATGAGCGCGATGGAGATGGTGGACTCGGGCAAGACGTTTACGCGGGACGAGATCCGCAAGAACCTCTCTGGTCACCTCTGCCGCTGCACCGGTTACCAGAACATCATCAACGGTGTCGAGAAGGCCATCGAGATCGTCCACGAGAAGGTCGGCGAGTAGGGCATTCCCGGCCGCAGCGAGAAGGGCCCCTCCTTCCACGCAAAGCTACGCTTCGCAAAGAGCTTTGCCATGGAAGGAGGGGCCCTTCTCGCTGCGTTGGCGCTGGCTGCTCGCCGACCTTCTCGCGGGCTCGCCGACCCTCTCGGCCGCCTTCCGCCTTATTTGGCTTGTCTGTCCATCCAGTGCAGGTGGGGTGACCTGCACTGGATTGCGCCTGACGAGAGGAACCTGGGGTTTCTCGCCTGGGAGCCCATCCAGTGCAGGTCCCAAGAGGCCCTCAAACCTGCACTCATGAGTGCAGGTCCATCCAGTGCAGGTCGCAATGCGCTGCAGCCACAACAAAAGGCTTGCCCGTGCAGCTGGGTTAGTCGGCACGCAAGCGCCCGGCCCGTAAGGCGAGAAGCCCGTCCATGCAGCAGAGTTCTTTGCGAAGTGTAACTCTGCGCATGGACGGGCTTCTCGCCTTACGGGCCGGGCGCTGGTGCCCTCCGGCTATGCCCAGCTCACGATGATTGTTGAGTCGTCGAGGGCGGCGCCCTGGCGGCTGGCGGCCTCGTCGCCCACGGTGACGTCGTAGCCCATGCGCGTGAGGTCGTTCACAAACTTTGCGGCCTTGGCGCTGAAGGTGTTGAGCAGGCGCGCCGTCTCGTAGTCGGAGATCACGCTCTGCTCGCGGTTGTAGATGATGGCGCAGATGGCGTCTGCCACCTGCGTGTTGCTGTTTGCCAGAAGGTCGTTGTAGAAGGAGTTGCCCGTGCCCTTGCCGTCCAGCTCGCCGGGGGCAAACTTCACCGCCAGCGACGTGCGGCCGTACTTGGCGTACATGCGCACGCGCGTGTTGGTGCGCGCCATCGCGTTGCGCGTGGCCCAGCCCATCGCGTTCTCGGCCAGGGTGTCGGCCTCGGCGTGCTCCTCCTCGGGGTTTGCGCTCGCGGCGATCTGCCTAGCCTCTTCGGCGCGAATCATGTCCAGCATGCTCTTCTCCCTTACTTGTCGGCGCGTTGTCGCGCGTGGTGGCTTTTCCGGCCGCCGATTCCATCGGTTGGGCCTGCGCGCCCGCGTCGTCCTCCTGCCCATATAATAGGGGAGAAAGACGTCAAGCACCCAAGGGGTTGAGCATGAATAGCAAGATCGCGGCGCTCATGCCGTTCGTGGACTTTCTCGGCGCAGCGCTGGGGTCGGCCACCGAGGTCGTCCTGCATGACCTCACCGAGCCCGAGAACTCTGTGGTCAAGATCGTGAATGGCCATGTCTCCGGCAGAAACGTCGGGGCGCCCGCAACGGACTTCGCCCGCGCCATCGTGCGCGAGTACGGCGACTC
>ERZ1034980.47-NODE-47-length-117976-cov-15.623595_pt1 | contig 117976 bp, 175 predicted proteins | sample MGYA00520622_ERZ1034980 | MGnify/ENA primary metagenome ERZ1034980 (study PRJEB33766, sample SAMN09781791) | gut metagenome | biome: gut microbiome | host: Homo sapiens | place: Madagascar | study: EMG produced TPA metagenomics assembly of the PRJNA485056 data... | reverse complement strand
GCAAGTCAAGCGGGAAAGCAATTCACCGGGCTGAACCGCAAGGCGTGTTAGGTGTCCCGGTCAAGGGGGGCGAAAAAATTTTTCTTGACAACGCTAGCAAAGTGTGATATACTCCATAATGTCAGCACAAGGCACCAACCGTCCGGCCCCATGGGTACGGCGTACACGGCGCAAGGGCTGACAAGCGCACAACAAACAAGCCTAGCAACGTGTGACAATCAACCATCCCGGACGCCATGCAACGGCGGTTAATCGTTGCAATGCACCTTGAAAACCGTATACGTCCAGCGTTCCGCCCTTGTGACGGAACGGACATTGACCAGGCAAACCGCCCTTGTGACGGCACGCCAACCATGGTTTATTGTCGGCTGGAAGTGCGGGAAATATGGATGTTTGGCAAAGGGACGATGTTTCCAGCGGGAGAAGTGCGCCTAGACGCAAGCGGTGACAGGGCTTGCATAGCGTGCCAACGTTGGCAAAGTAGGCCGGGACGTTATTACAGGGCTTTTCCGGCAGATAACACCCTTGCTATAAGAATCCAGCCGTTCGAGGAATCTTGCAATAAAAGCAAGTGAACGGTGACGCCGGGACGCCGCCGGTGTAGTATACCCTCTTTACAGGGTTAGAAGATTACACAAGACATTGTGTGACGTTCTATCCCTATAAACACCACAACAACACATGAAAAGGAGCGATTACTATGACTATCAACTATTCTGACAAGACTAAGGCGGCCATTCAGGCCATGCAGAACGCCGTGGAAGAAGCCGAACAGGCCCGCATTGCCGGCAAGGCTTATGCCGGCAAGGGTGAACTGTTGGACAAGGCCAAGGAAGCGTGCAATGACGCCAACAAGGCCATCATCACAGACGCTATCGGCCACTTTATCACCATCGTGGAGCGGAGCAAGGCGGAGTTTATCGCCGCCTACTTCAAGGACTGGACGGTGGACGGCTTCAAGGTTGTCCAGGATTCCCCGGACGATGGTAGCACTATCCACACGGATGGCAAGACTCTGCGGGTGGCATACAGTGCCATTGACACCGCCGCCGCAAGCAAGAACATCAAGCTGGCAAGCAACGGCGCATGGCGGCAGTATATGCAGATCTACGGTGACAACGTGTTTGCCTACATCGCCGACAATGGCAAGGGTGAACACGCCCTGTCTGCCAAAACCGCCCTATCTTCTGCACTGCTGGAACGGCGTAAAAAGGCTGGCGGTGACTGGCTCAAGCACAGCCATTCCGCCCTTGTCCAGCAGCTGAACGTGCTGGTCAAGATGGTTTTCCCGGAAGAACTCCAGCCTGAATTTAACATGGTCAGCGTTGACCAGAAAGTCGTTACGGCTTCCATCGCCAAGGCCAAGCGCATTGACGGCAACGAAGCCGCCACGCTCCAGCTTGCCAACGTCAAGACCCTCGAATCCATTCTGTTCACGGAAATCTATACGCGGATGAACAATCTCGCCATCAATCTGGAAACCGGATTGGAAGAGAGAAAGCACGCTGACAAAAAGGCACCCAAGGCGGGTGACGCCAAGGGTGGTGACGTTAAGGGCGGCTCCAAGCCCGTTCCCGCAGAGGATACCGCCGCCTGATTCTCAATCCGGAATCCGATTTCAAGTCGTAACCAGTACCCCGGAACGCCGACACGCTCCGGGGTATTATTATGCCTTGAAACCAAATCCAAAAATCAAAAAAAAGGGGGAGTGTCTTCATGGACAAGTGGTATATCCTGGAAAGTGGATTCAGTGGCGTGAATCCGAAGCGGGAACAGTGGTTCAAGGAGAATCCTGTTTTCAGATTCGAGATTCAAAACGGCTGTGCGGTTTTGAAAAGCCGTTCCGGTTGGACGAATTGGCACACGACTTCTATCAAGAAGTTTTACTGCACGGAAGATTGCAGTTATATCCGCTTTGTGACCGCTTCCGGAACTGTGTATAATATCACGGAAGAGGTCTAATTTCAGCATTGAAACCGTACCCCGGAACAGCTTTTGATTCCGGGGTATTTTTGAGTTCTGAAATCAAATCTGAAATAGGAGTGTAAATCATGGAAACAACAGTGAAGCAGAATGGCAATGTGCAAGTGATTTGCACTATGCCCAGTCGGTACGTTCCTAAGCGGGGTGTAAATCAGGTTACGGAAGCGCTCCGGGACAATAAGCGCCTGGACAATTCCGGAATCAAATATCACAAGCGAGAGTGGAAGAAAACCGGCAAGCTGTCTAAGATCATGGACTGCAAACAAGTTGACAAATTCGATGAGGGAACTCATCCTGAATATCCCAAACGGAAACCAAATGGCCCTCGTGCTATGAAACGTGGTGAAGCACGGGCGTGGTGCCAAGCTGGTGCGGAAATCCAGTATGACCCTTGGAATTTCGTTCGCAAGGTCGTATATCAGAATAAAATTCTGGGTACTGTTTCCAGAGCCGATGTGCAATCTCTGATGCAAGATGGAGTTGTCCGGCCGATGTTCGATCAGCACGGGCATATCAAGTATTGCAAGTAAAACCAAAATCCCCGGCCACTATCAGGGTGACCGGGGTATTACTATACCCAAATCCAAATGGGAAATGGAAAGGGGAATATGAATGGTAAGGTTGAAACTGCTTCATGGCTGGGGCATCTATAAACTCAACGCAAAGGAGCAATCCGATTTCGGTTTTGTTTATGCGGTCATTCATCCGGACAACATGGGATGCGGTGGGCTGACACCTGCTGATTCTGATTGGGAATGTGATTCGCTGGCAGAAGCCGTGAATTGGATTCTCAATTACGATTCCTAAAACAATCTCAAATTTCCACTTGACATACGTACTGACGTATGCTGTATTAAATTCAGCAAGAGGGCGACACGGTTGTTTCCCCTAAGGGGGGTGACCGCATGACAGTTTTAGAAGTGATTGCGCTTTTGAATCTGCTCGCTGTGGTTATCTTTGGTATCTTAGGATACATAAAGAAATAACCGCCACCTAAGTAGGCAGCGGCTTTTCTTCAAGCTATAAACTTGCACAGGGAAGCGACCGCACCCACCAAGTGAGCCGCCCTCTTGCCATTTAGTATAGCAGGAGTTGGTTCAAATGTCAAATCGGAAATTGACCCCGCAAGAGGTATACAACAAAGGGAAAACCTCAACGGTAACCATTCGATTAGTACATAGTACCGAACAGGACATCATCGAAAAGTTGGATTCGGTGCCGAATAAGAACGGCTATATTAAGGCCCTTATTCGTGCCGACATTGCAAAATCCAAAACTTAATATTAGTCTGAAATAGCGTCTGCTTTTGGCAGGCGCTATTTTTATGTTCAAAATCAAATTTACATTTTATAGGGGGAGTTCAAATGTCTAATATTGAACAGGTTTTTGCTGCTCTTGCTTTCGAGCGGCACTTGGCCAAGCTGGCCGAAGCCAAAGCTAAGTCTGATGCTCTGAAAAAAGCAAAGGAGGCCAAGTAAGATGGATTTTTCCACATTCTGTTTCGTCCTCATCGGCGTTTGCACGGCAACAAATGCCTTTATGAAATTTCTTGAGAAGTTAGAGGGGGAGCGATAAAAATGCTGTTGGTTCTGTTGGTTTTACTGGGGACGATTCCCCTTGTCAGTGAAATTCTCATTGAGGAATTCAATGACGGGAACCATTCCAATTTCGCTTCTTGGGTTGCGGGATGCTACATAGCAATTGGGCTTGTGCATTTCATCAATCAGAGCTATTTGGTTGGTATTATGGGTGTCCTGCCAACCGTTGCAATTCTGACCGTGAAGCTGATCCGGAGGATGAGTCATGCAGAACGAGTGTAGTATAGCTGGCTGCTTGAAATGCGCCCTCAAGCCCTGGTGTGACCACCCTATGGACATCAATTTACAAAAGCTCATTGCTGTCGTAAAGGCAGTAGGAGATCCAAACTTCATCGTTAAATAGAAAAGGAGAGTACAAATGCAGTTTGAAATTGGCAACAAGGTTCGCAATAAGGCGAACGGTATCGGCATCGTGGAGCGGTTGGACCCCGACAATAAGGACTTTGCAGTCCTCGTGCGTTTCAAAAACAAGACCCTCGCTTGGCTTTCTGAAAAGGAAATCAAGCTGGTTGAGGAACCTATCCCCGCGGAATAATCACTTGCCCGGCTTCGGCCGGGCTTATATGCCACAATGTTGGAATTGGTAGACGAGGCAGATTCAAAATCTGTTGCCAAAATGGCGTCCGGGTTCGAGTCCCGGTTGTGGCACCAATCGGTATGCATCACTCCGAACGGCTGTCCAGCGTTTGAGTCAAATATGGTTCTGTAACGATTCTTCTTTTTTTATGCTCATTGTCGGGCTGTCCAGATGTCAACAGCTTGCATACCGATACAAGAATTCAATTTGCATTTGAGAATGCAATTTAAAAATTGAAAGGGGAATTACACATGGACAACATAGCCGAATTTATTCTGCAAACCGCAGAGGAAGCAAAGCGGAGAGGGCTTGAAATCTGCATTGCTTCTGTGCAGGTGGCCCAGCAGAAATTTGACAGTAAGCCTGTCGTCGAGCCCGCCACCGAACCAGCAAAGGCACCTAAGGTTACGAAAGAGGCTGTCAGAGAGCAGCATTCCAGATTGCGGATTGCAGAAGCTGCTCGTATGCTGAATGTTTCGTTGACCTGCCTGTATCGCAGAATTAAAAACGGAGAAATTCCGACCGAAGTTGATCGAGCTGGATTCAAAACGGTATCGACAAGCATCTTACAAGATTTTCAGAAAGGGCGGACACCGCAGGTACATTCGCGAAAACCCGTTGCAATTCGCTGCACACAAACCGGGTTGATCTACCCGTCTATCGCGGCAGCTGCTGATGCAATGAAAGTCAGCCGAAGAGTGATGTACGATTCACTGCAAAATCAGCGTCCGATCAAAACTCTCACTTTTGAGAAGGTGTAACGAAAGGAGAATTTCGGTATGTCTGGCATTTTAATAGGAATGTTCGGAGGGTTAGTGCCCCTCATGGTAGTTTTCCTGATATATGTGTTGGTAGAAGATCACGAAAAGCTATTTATCGGGATCGGCTGCGTGGTTTTTATTCTCGCTGTTATTGTCACGCTCTATATGAGGGTTGAAATGAGCCGGCAATGGGCAGTTGGTTACCGGGCGCAAAAAGAGACTATCGAGAGCAGCCTGCAGAGCGAATTGTTATCTGGATATGAACGTGTCGCTCTGGTGCAGCAGGCCACTGAATGTAACCAGGAGTTGGCAGAGCGGCAGTATAAAGCATCCCGGTGGTACGGTTTTGACGAATGTGAGGATGTTCTTGATTTGAAGCCTATCAACATCGGCTGACTTTAAATCCAATTCACAAATCAAAATTCAAAGGAGAAAGCAAATGACACATGAAACTATGACCGTGCATCAGGCACTGGCCGAACTGAAAGTATTGGATTCCCGCATTACTAAGGCGATTGCCAATGGTCACTATATGGCTGTCAAGCGCCATTGTGATAAGAAAATCAGCGGCGTGGACGTTGGTGAGTATTGCAATGAGACCATTCGTGCTGGCTTCGATAAGGCAACTGACCTGATCGCCCGGCGCAACGCCATCAAGAGGGCAGTTGTGAAGTCCAATGCCGTGACTTCTGTGGACATCGGCGGCATCACCTACACGGTGGCAGAAGCCATCGAGATGAACAATCATGGCATCGAATTTGAGCAGCAGCTCTATGATGAGATCCGCAGTCAGCTGATGATGATACAGACTGAAATCAACCGCAACTCTGGCCCCTATCTCCAGCAGAAGGCAGAGAATTACATCAACGGCCTGTACGGCGGCAAAGATAAGGTCGATGCCGATTCCGCAAAGGCTCAGATGCAGGCATACATCGATGCCAACAGCTATGAGCTGGTCGATCCCCTGGGTGTTCAGGATATCCTTGCCAAAATGGAAGCAGACATTGCATCCTTTACGGCAAATGTAGATGCAGCTTTGTCCGTGTCTAACGCTATCACCCAGATCGAAGTGGAGTATTAAAGAATAAACTTCCTGGGCCACCGAAAACCCGGAACCACAACACCTGTGAGTTCGCCAGTTCTTTCAGGTTAAACAAATAAAAACGGCGTCAACAAAAAGGATTCGACCGTTAATCGAATATTCTTTTTCGGCTATCATGCGAGATTGATAATGCTGGATTTACAAGTCATTGCTCCATTATGGCTTGCGCTTGATGCGTGGGGCCTAGACGGGTGATGAAAATCAACTGTAAAGGTTACAGGTTAAAGATCAAGTATGAAAGGTCAACGTTCAAAGGTCTTTTCTTTCGTCAAAGATCAAGAGTTAAAGAGGCGTTCTGGTGCCGCAAAAGGATACAGGTTTACAAAATCCTTGAAGCAGGTTCGGCTTTGTTGTGAACGGCCAAGGGATTTCCTCAAGGCTGGTGGTTCAGGAAGTTCATGTGTAATTGCTCCTCTATATATACGATACCCGGCGGTCGTGGTGTCCGCCGGGTTTTATGTCGCTATGTTGGAATTGGTAGACAAAGCGGATTTAAAATCCGCCGCTGGAAACAGCATCCGGGTTCGACTCCCGGTAGCGGCACCAAATCATAATTCACAAGAATGGAGGGAAGTTTATGGTTTTACCATGGGCAATTATTACCGCTCCGACTCGGCAAGAAGCGAAATTGCTTGATGAGTTTTTCACCTGTCATGGATACAATGTCGACGCCAATGAGAAGTGGGGCACATATAAAAATGACACTTGCTATAACTGGGATGGATTCCACCTTTGCTATTGTTGGCAAAGGTGGTACGAAGAGAGAGACCCTGAGGAGTATGATTGGTGGCCTGAGAATCCTGATCTTGTCTTCATTAGCGTCGATGACTATATCACGTATTGTGAAGGTGAGTCAAAACACGAAATTGATATGCAGATTCCATCCTTAGATGGGATCCTATAGGAAGCATGTTACGCTTATGAAACAGCAATATGAATACCAACCCGGCGACCGTGTGATGCTTGCTTTGGCTGGCGCATATGAAGCCGGACAGTGGACAGGAACGCTTGGGACTGTTGAGCGAATACAAGGCCGGCCTGGCAGCGACCCTCTGTATCACGTTGTGCTCGACCGCCCTATTATAAACCCGAGTCCTTTCTTCAGCCATATCAGCCAAGATGGCTTGCGGGATGGATTTGCTCCTCGCTGGCTGAAGCCCGCTCCTCTGAGGGAAGAGCCCATATCAGCACAGCCATTGGATGACATTTTGTAAAGGAGAAAGGAAAATATGAGCGAGAGACATTTTGAAAGACTCGACAACCATATCAATGTCCATATCTATGACATCTTGTGGGACATGGACGGAGAAACAGTCGACCTGCCGACCGAAGTTGACCACACATGCGGCGGGTATAACAACATAACCGACGAAGACCTGATGGATGAGATTTCGGATTGGCTTTCCGATGAGTACGGCCATTGTCATTTTGGGTTCCAGATTCGTGAGAACAAAGGAGTATCAGAGTGAAAGTGAGTGAATTGATCAGCATCCTGCAAAACGAGTGTCAAGATGACGATCCGGAGGTGTGCATTAAGGTGTCCGAGTGGGTGTATGAGGCACAAGAGTGGCAGAGTACACCGCTTGATGTTGATACCGCATACCGCAGTGGCGGGAAGGTCATCATTCATACATTGCGCTGATGGTGAAGTGCGCTTATGAAAAGGAGTGGAGAAAATGAGGAAAATTGAATTGCAGAGCATTAACGTTGACGGGGTGCAGTTACCTGTGCGGACTTTTAATGAGAACGAGTTGAAAGCAGATTACTTTGGCCCGTGCGACATGGTCCCCGCAAATGATGATCGGTTGGTTATGGCCAAAGTGGATGGCGTTGAGATTGTGGCTCCTACTTTTGAGGATTTGGTTTCTTTCCTCGGATGGAACGCTAAATAAAATCTAACTTTTATGGAGGAGGTTATCTCTATGACGCAGGATGAGCTGCGCAAATTTGCGAAAATGTTCACTCAGTATTGCCGACATGAGATGGCCAAAGGCAATTGTACGGGCGACACCTGTGAATGGTGCCCCATCAACACGGCGTACAACGAAGTCAAGAGCCGTGCAGGACTGGAAACCAGTATCAACGTTCATATCTACGATATTTGGTGGGACACGGACGGGAAAAGGGCTGATCTGCCGACCGAAATCGACCGTAAATTCGATGGGTATGACAATATCACAGACGAAGACTTGCAGGATGAAATTGCAGATTGGCTTTTCAACGAGTACGGATATTGCCATTACGGTTTCATGGTGCGGCAGAACCGTGATGAAATTTGACTTTGATATGGGAGGAGAATAATGTCTGTCGGTCTATATGTAAGAGGTCTTGTCGAACCGACTGACCGCTTTCAGAAAATGTATGCTGCATATGAAGCGTGCAAGGCTGCCGGAGTCCAAGTTCCGGATGAAGTGGTCAAATATTTCGGAGACGAGAAGCCTGACCCGAACGGTCTTATCGTCGATATCTCCGCAGCGTCAAGTTGTAAGGACAATGTGATTGAGGTTGACCTCACTAAACTCCATAAAGATATCACAAAAATTCAAGCGTGTTTGTACTGAGAACCAAACATCTATTTGAAAGGAGTGTCCAATGTTCAAATACAATATGGATTACAAGCGCCGGGACGAATTGATCTTCGGCGACGCCTGCCAGCCGGAAGAGAAATGGGGTGGCGGTATCAAGCGGTTTTCTGTTTCTCCGTCTGTCCTCAAGCAACTGATCGAGGAACGATTTGTTGACCCGCGGGATGCCCAGAACGCTTCTCCAATGTCACAGAAATACGTCGAATTTTTCGACAATGTGGCCAATCCTGACGGCTGGAAAGTGCAGGGCTATGCGGTTGCGCATGATCGTGAAGATTACAGAACTACGATTGAGGGTTGCGAAGCAGATTGCCAGCTCTCTCCGGAGGATGTCGCCGCCTTTGCGAACCTATTTCGCTTTGCAGATGGATTTGAACTGACCGCAACGACAGCATATTGCTGGTTTGATTGAGGTGAAACATGAAAGAAATGAACAAAAAGCATAACGCGAAACAATCTCGGAAATCGCGCAAAACATTATCCTGGGTTTTGGAGGATTTGAACGACGAAGAACGCAAAGCCGTAAAGGCGGCGCTTTGCAGAATCGGCGAGGAGATTTTGAGCGGAGCTTTTCCACGTCCCGATGGCACGCCGCCGGTATGATTAAGGCTTCTTCGGGAGCCGATCTGCTGGTGTAGCTCAGTTGGGAGAGCAGGGTCTTTGTAAGTCTCAGGTCGGGGGTTCGAATCCGTCCACCAGCTCCATAGCGGTGATCTCCCCTCACCGCAAAAGACAGTGCGTCCATACAGTCTATAACAATGTGGAGATAGCCGCCCCGCTGGGCGGCTTTTTATGCGGCAATAACCCTAATTGGTAAGGGATCGGTCTTGAAAACCGATAGTAACCTGAAAAGGTGTGCAGGTTCGAGTCCTGCTTGCCGCGCCAAACATTCAAAACCGACCTGGAGCAGCGTGTCCCATGGGACGCTGTGTAATTATTAACAACGGATGCATGCCAGGCCAACCGAAGTAAGGCCCGGAAACGAACGATCAGGAAGCATACGATGTGTTCCGCCACCGAACCACTGTGGCAGTTGCTTCCTTCTGACACGGCACCTGCTTCAAATGCCCCGGAGTTAGCGGTCTCCGGGGTGATTCTTATAAAGAAAGGAGTCTCCGTTATGATGATCAAAACTGATATTGAGTCTGCGCTCAAAACTGCGTTGGCAGATAAGAACTCTATCCTCCCCACATATGAAGCTTATGATAGCCCATGTAATTGGGTTCCTTTCTCCGGCTTCGACATCAATGATTTTGCGGATGGCGAGATCGTCCTGATGGCATGGGATGCTTCGGAGCGTGTCGGTGGAGGTACTTATTACAATTGGACTTTTCGTGAAGTCGATATTGCAAGCAGAGCGTTCAGACGCAACAGCGGATTTTTCGCCGAACCACGCAGAGATCGGTGGAACGAATACCATATCTATCGCTATCAGGAATGTGTTGCGGACGAAACGGAGATTTTGTGTGCCGGATTGGAGGATGTCTTATGAACGTCAAATTGGATAGCCTTCCGGAAGTGTTTATGTTTCGGATAAACGGAAACGAATATGTTGCCAGCAGAGTATATGGAGATGAGTATTACATAAGTTTTGCCCATGAATATGATCCAAATGATGAGCATTCCTCTGGGGCGTGGCATACGGCTGAAATGCTGAGCTATTTAAATGATGACATATGGACGTATCTGGGACCTTATATGCCGGCGGTCGAAACACTTGAATTGTCTGCAGGCAATTTAGAGGAGGTGCTGTGATGATCGTAGCAATAATATTGTGGTGGTTGATGGCTGTTTGTTACTTGGTGGGCACCTTTATGGGGGAGCGCAAAGACCTCGAAGAGTGGGCGAAAATCCTGATTGGTATTGTGCTATCAACGCTGTTTGCAGGTCTGTTTTGGTGTGCCTACTTTATGGAAACGAACAATGAAGATACATATTATCTCCCATGTGAAGTCCTGGCTTCCAATGATACCAGCACCTATTTCGGCGCCGTTGATTCCGGTTCTCAGGAGATTTTTGCCGTCAAAACCGGTGACCATGTTTGGCCGGATGATGTGCCATACCTCCTGTATATGGATGGCAAAGGCACACAAGATGTAAAGGACGATGAAGTTCTTGTGATTTGGAGGACGGATTGATGGCGTATAGATTTAAACTCGGAGACCAAGTAATGGCTGCTCCCTGGCTGCCGGATAGTTGCTTTTATGGTGATGTTCATCCAGGTGATGTTGGCATTGTCATCAGTGAGGACGGAGGTACTCCTGGGATCAACTGGGGGAGGAACGTCGGTGGACATGACTGTGGTCACTATGATGTTCCTAACGGGTATGCTACTTGGGAACTGGAAGATGATTTGATTTTGGCAGCTGAAAATAAAGAGCAAATCGATATTGCGGCACCAAATTTGGAGGAGATCATATGACTTTAGATGCCTTTTGGGATGGCTTCTTTGCAAATGTGTATGCCGTGTACTGCCAAGGGAAAAAAGAACACGACCAGTTTATGGAAGCCGTCGTCGAACGAAATCCAAGTCAGCGTTACAGAGGTCATGTGTATAGTATACGATACCCATTTCTTTATTGGGAAGGGGATCATGTGTGCGGTTGGACGGGCACAGGTGCTTACACTTATGCACAAGAAAAAATGACATTTGCAGAATGGGAAGCTCTTCAAGATGTTGAAGAGAGCCTGCAAGCAGCTGATTTAAGAGAGGTGATTTGATGGACGGTTATGATTTCCGTGTTGGAGATCGTGTTCGTATTCGAAACAATCTGAGGGATTTTGATTCAAGAGAAGGGCCGACCATTTGTTCTGATATGTATGACCTTGCAGGAAAGGAGGTCACGATTACCCACATAGATGGGTTGAGCGAACGTGCTTGGATTAGCGTCCAAGAGAATACCTTTACATGGCTTGGCAAATGGCTAGAATCTCTTAATGAGCCACCGGATGAAGATATTCACGTTCAAAATTTAAATGAAATTCTGTAAGCTGAAATGAGCGGCCACGAAAGTGGCCGCTTTTTTGAACCTACAGGGGTTCAATTACATCAAAATGCGCAGAGGATCGCTAATCCTCAGAAAGGAGATCTTACTATGTCTAAGATCATCATCACTGGTTCCGCAATCGTCTTGAAGTCCGGCCTGACTCTGGCTACCCTGAAGAAGCTGGAGAAGTACATGCCCTCCGCTCTGGAGACCCGCGACGACAAGGAGCGTCTGGTCTTCAAGGTGGCTGTTGCCGGTGAGGGCGAGGGTAACATCTGCGGCGACAAGGCGGTGTATTTCGCCCCCCAGACCCACGATGCTGAGGACAAGGCCACTGTCACGCTGTCCATCCCCGCTTCTGTTACCAACGCCAAGGACTATGCGGCTGACCTGCTGGGCAGCGTCTATCCCAAGCTGGAGGCTCTGGAGGCTACCATGACTGCTGCTTCCGCCAAGGTGGACGATGCCAAGGCTCGTATGCTGGAGAACATCACCGTTCAGTAATTGAACGGCGTTCTCTGAACGAAAAGTAAATCGTTCCGGTGCTTCGCTCGTGCCCCGTCCGTCAAGCGGGGCATTACATCTTTCAACCCAAATTCAAAATATGATTTATTCAGGAGGAAATTTTTATGATTAAGGTAACTATTGGTCAGAACATGAACCGCAAGACCGTTGAGGTCGATGAGTCCACCACCACTCTGCGCAGCGTCCTGGAGTCCAACGGCATGAATCCCAATGCCACGTTCCATCTGGATGGTGATGTGGTCACCGCCGACATGCTGGACAAGACCTTCATGGATCTGGATCGTTTCGACAGCCAGACTCCCTATTTTTTGACCGCCGTCACGAAGGCTGACTCTGCGGCTGCCTGATCAGCAACCATACTAGGACGGGGCTTTTGCCCCGTCCTTTTCTATGGAGCGGATAAGTGCAATGATCTTGTTCGTTTCTTCACATGAATTTTCAAATACATAATCGGGAGGAGTTTTTATGCCGAAAGGTAACATGAACAATAAAGCCATCACCTCCACTCCGCTGACTGGCGGCATGGCTGATGAATGCTTTAATGGCCGTATCGAATGCGCAGAGTTTCGTGGAGATGTCAGCGTAACAGCCGCCGCCAGAGCTTTATTCGACAAGCGGTTGAAGAATAAGGAGCATATTCGGATTCAGTTGCAGCCGCTGTACTACAACGAGAATTTTTCTGCGGACCCGATCGCGGATGCAGTCCACAATTTGAAGAGCGGAGATTTAAAGATCGTTTCGATTTCCGCACGTGAAGCCGACGTAGGCAAGTGGGTGCCTGCCGTTCGTGAAGTTCTGAAAGACAAGGGCCTCTATGAGCTGGAAGCTATCGAGAAGTGGATGGCATCCACGCCCACGACGGCGTTGGTCTACACGGATAAGCCCTATGATCCTAAGATCCCACGGAGTCCGGTAGACAATACGAAGACACTCATTGTGGTGGAAAATCTGATCATGCCCCGCTGGCATCTCATTGGCGCTCTGCTTCCTCGCTTCCTGGGATATTGGTTTCAGGAACATCCTCGCACAAAGGAAGAACTGGACATGCTCAATGGGTTTATGTCCGATTCCCCGGATATTCTGTTGGCTGCCTTTGAGCAGTATGCAAAGGCTTATGACTTCCGTGGTATGGCGATCCGGAATCAGCTGAAGGATTTTGAGGTCAAATTCGCCAAAGGTAAGGTGAAAGCATTGGAAACTCAGTGCAAGAGCCTGGATGACCAGATCAAGAACTACAGTCGCCAGATGGGGGACGCTCTCAAGAAGAAAGAAGACATCCTGGCAATGTTATTCGGCTATCAGACGCAGGTAGGGAAGGATATTGAGCCTTTGACCATGAATTATTTCCTGGCTAATCGCAATCTGTATCTGCGGGAAGCTAATCAGGATTACCTGGACTTCTATGATGTGGCGTGGCTCAGCAACTGGGACCCCGACAAGGCGACCGCTACTTTTGGCAAGGACCATTGTTCCGGCTGGTTGGAGAGCATTTCCAAATTCAGCGTCAGCGAAGCGGATGCCAAGCTGCTGTACAAGGCTATCTTCCTGGATGAAACAGTCAAAGTCAGACTCTGGTCCCATATCTGCCTGTATCTCCGGGGCGATGATCCCATGAATATTCAAGGGCATGGTAACTGTCTGGAAGAAATTCAGAATGCGCTTCCCAATCCGCATCATCAGTATAACTCCTGCGGCGGCGCCAACCGCTCTTATGTGGCGCAGTGCATCGCAGATCGGGATGTTGTTGGCGCATTGGAACAGTGCGTGTCCGCAACGGCCGGAATCAATATTGCGGAGCATGCGTCTTATCAGTATTTTGCCCGTGATTTGTTTGATCCCAACTTCGGCAAGGTGGTTTATATCAACGAAACCGGCAAGTTCGAAACGGCCAAGGATGCCATCAAGTATCTGAAGGAGAAGCAGGATGGGAAGAAAGAAAAAGCAGAAGCGGGCGCAAAGGAGGCAAGAGCGTAAGATGAGCAAGCCGATTTATTTTACCAAGCAAATGAAGAGGGAGGTCCTCGAAGAATTTGCCAAGTCTCTGGAATCCATGAATTTCATGGACGGCAAGATCAAGTACGAGACTTCCTACTACTGGCCCAAGGATAAAGACAAGGACGGAAAAGAGATCGAGGATTTCGTGAACGTCATCTTTTCCAAGCAGGCCAAGGAAAAGCAGAATCTGCTTGTGCGGGAGTTTTCCACCGAGGTGGGCTGGCACGGCGTTGCCCGCCGGGATCCCCAGGACCCCAAGACATTCTGGATCGATGACATCATCGTGTTTCCCCAGAAGGTTTCTGGCTCAAATGTGACGCCGGATCAGGAGGCTTATTCAACCTGGCTCATGCGTCTGCCGGATGACCAGTTCCAGAACTGCCGTTACCATGGCCATAGCCATGTGAATATGGCTACATCTCCGTCCGGAACAGACAACCAGTTCCAGCTGGACACCTTAAAGAAGCTTCGTGGAGATGGGTTTGCTCCGGAGGAGCAGGCCAAGTTCGTGGAACAGCTGGGTGATACCGCTTTCTACATTTTTATGATTTGGAATAAGCGGGGGGAATTCAATGTCCGGGTCTATGATATGATGAACAATCGGTATTACGCCGATAAGGAAGTGCATGTCCAGACGGAAGATGAACACACCTGGGGTGATTTCCTTCAGGAAGCCAAGGGGCTCGTTACCACATCTTATACTTACAGCGGCTATCAGGGCGGTGTCTATGGCGGTGCTCCTCGTGTTGGCAGTCAGACGCAGATGGCTGGCTTCCATACTGATAGGGACGATGATCATACCCGTTATCCGTCTGAGTACGGATATGGATATTTGGGTTATTAAGGAGGATATGCATGGACTTAATCAAAAGCTATGACTTTTTTAAGCCGGAGAGCTGCAGCGACCGCATCCATATTATTGGATGCGGCGCTGTGGGTTCCACAGTAGCAGAAAATCTGGTTCGTTTCGGACTGACGAACATGACACTCTACGATTTCGATACGGTGGAATCCCGAAACATTGCCAATCAGATGTTCCGCACCATCGACATCGGCAAACCAAAGACTCAGGCGCTGGCAGAGATCTTGACAGAGATCAATCCGGAGTTAGAAGGGAAGTTGACCATCGAACCGGAGGGCTATCATGGTCAGCGGCTCAACGGTTATGTGTTCCTCTGTGTCGACAATATCGACTTGCGGCGGGAAATTGCCACGGCCAATAAGGGTAATCCCTATATCAAAGCCATGTTTGATTTCCGAATCCGGCTGGAAGATGCCCAGCACTATGCCGCCGATTGGCGCAATCCCAAGATGGTCAACAATTTCCTGGCCACTATGCAGTTCTCTCATGAAGAAGCCAAGAAAGAGACCCAGGTCTCCGCCTGCAATGTGGAATTGAGCGTAGCTCCCACAGTGCGGCAGATCTGTGCATTGGGTGTCAGCAACTTTATCAATTTTGTCAAGAGCGGTTGCAAGGACATTAAGAAAATGATCCTGGCAAACGCATTTGCTTTTGACATTCAGGCGTTCTAAAACGTATTTTGCATTGAATTTTTAAGCTGTGATGTAAATTGCCGGCAGAGTTTTCTGCCGGCGCCTCTATTGTAAATAGGGGTATCGCAAAGTCCCCAAGAAGACCTCCCGACCCTGCCGGTATCCCTTCCAGGATCCAAGGTTCTTCAGTCATCTGAACCACGCAGCAGAGCCAAAAATCTGGCAGCAGGCCCAACATCCTTCTAGTTCCAACCCCAATCATAGAAGGCTACTATCAATTTTTGACTCTCGAAACTCATCGCTGAGCTGACTCCGCGGCAGCCGGCGCCTCAGCTGCAGCACATTTCCATCCGAGATCACAGCCATCCCATCTGAAAGGAGAAGCAGCATGCCCTATGTAACTTTGCAGATGAATCCTGTTTATACCCAGTTGTCTCTGGAAGATATTCTGGACGGTGACCTGGACCCGAAACGGTTCATACCTGTCCGGAACGCACCATCCAGTACCCGAACCGTGTACCGGACTCAGCTGCGTCAGGACTTCATCAATCGGTTTAATGTTCCTGGAATGATCCGCATCCTGAAAGAATTTACTACCAAATATGCGGCGTTGTATGACCGTAACCGGAAGGATCTCTATTATCATTTTGAGATCCCTAAAAATACCATTGACCCGGCAACTGGCCGTTATGGTATGCGGCCAATCGACGCACCCGAGCCGGAATTGAAGCTTGCCCAGTATGAATTGAAATCCATTTTGGAAAACCAGTGCGGGGCCAGCTACCACACCAACGCTTTTGCCTATATTCATAACCGGTGTGCCGTGGATGCCATCCGCCGTCATCAGGCCAATCATTCCAAGTGGTTTTTGAAGACAGATTTCCATAACTTCTTTGGTTCCACCACGCCTGAATTTTTGAAGTATATGCTCTCCATGATCTTCCCATTTTCCGAGATCTATCAAGACCCGGGGGGAGAAGCCGCATTGGATAAGGCATTGGATATTTGTTTCCTGAATGGCGGTTTGCCGCAGGGAACCCCCATTTCTCCCATGCTGACCAATCTATTTATGATCCCCATTGATCATCGCCTGGCCAATGTCCTGCGGGATCATGATGGTGTTCACTATATCTACACACGCTATGCTGATGACATGCAGATCAGCAGCAAAGTCAAGTTCAATTACGGCAACATTGTGCAGTATATCAATCAGACGCTGGCTGAATTCCATGCACCGTTTCGCCTGAAAGATTCCAAAACCCGGTTTGGTTCTGCCAATGGGCATAATTTCAATTTGGGCGTTATTCTCAACGAAAACAATGACATCACCATCGGTTATAAGCGGAAAATGGCATTCCGTGGCCAGCTCTACGATTACATTCAGCATCATTTGCGGAACGACCCTATTCCCATGCATGATCTGCAGGTCATGGCAGGGCTGCTGTCCTATTATACGTCCATTGAACCGGATTATTGGCGGCAGACGATTGAACGTATCAATAGCAAGAATCATGTGGACTTAAACAAAATCATCCTGTCTGATTTGGGTGCAGCTGCAAGAGGTGTGGAAGATGTACCTTTCTGATCAAATTGCCATCATGAATTGGTGGCTGGCGCAACGTCCGGACTGTGCCGTCAACCATGCTCCCTTGGAACTTATTGATTATTATTGGCTCCAGAATCATTGGGAAGCGACCCATAACGCACGGCATATTCGCTTTAGAAATAGGCGGGCAGATGGCGTATTACATTCGTATGACTGCGGTTATCGACGGTTTGACGCAGAGCGGTTTCACTTTACAACTGTAGCAGAATGGGAAGATATTGTTGCAAAATATCATCAGGCTGCAGAGCCAGTCGATGAACCTGTCTGCGGCGCTAATTTGGAGGAGGTATTATGACAAGGGGAGAATTTCTTGGCCTGTTTAAGCGCCGCCAGGTATATCTTGTCGGCTCCCCGAAAGAAGCTGTTCAAACAGTTCAGATTCTGGAAGAGATTGGATTTAAAAGTCAAACCATGGATCACTACGCATTCCGAATTGGAGAAAGATTTCATGGAGAGATCTGGGCCACAGCTTCCGGAAAGAATTGGCGATTTAGCAGCCCATGGGCTGCTGTCGCCAGTCAGGCTACACCGATCCATATGTGCAACCTGCCTGACATTCTATCTGACAAACAGCCGGACGACGAAGAGCTTACCGGTGGGGATCTGGCCGATATTCTGTAAAGGAAGGAGAGACTCGCTATGGATTATGAAACATTGCTTAAATACATAGAAGCTACCAAAGTACAGATCATCTGTCGGACTAGGGCAATGAGAGCCGAAGCTGTCGAAATTCTGCAGGAATTAAATCCATATTTGGATACCGCGTTTATCAGTCAGAAATATGATGCCACAGAGTTTCCCTACATGGGATACGACAGTTCAACGCATATGTGGGCGTTATGGATGGGATGGGATGCCGACAAACTTCTGACAGTAGATGCACTGCGAGAACTTGTCAGGAACCCTGCGGACCAAATTGAGATTTCCTGTGGTTCTCTGGAGGATGTTCTATGACAAGAGACGAACTCATTACCGAATGCACCGACCACAACATCGTCGTGCGGTGCTCCACGCCGGAGGCAAGGCGTGCTTTGATCGACGCGTTGTTGTCTATCAATCCAGATGAGTATACAGGTTATCTGGCAGATGACTATCGACCTGCTAGTTGGCCGTATATGGGATTAAATACTGACAAAGACGGGTGGTGCCTATGGAGCGGTGCCGGTGACGCAACCGTCATTACGGTAGAAGAATTTTTAGCCATGACTGGCTTTGCCCCGGTTGAAGACAATCTTTGCGTGACCGGCTTGGAGGACGTCTTATGATGACAAAACAGGAATTTGACCTGCTGTTTCCCAAGGGGAAATGCGTGGTGGCAGCTTCCAACATGGATGAATACCTGGAAGTACATGATTACGCCGTTGAAAAGTACGGTGTCGAACCGTCAAGCAGCAGAAATCGGCACGATTGCCGTAGCTATCCTTATGTGTTTGTGCAGCCCGCCTCATACATGGTAGACGCGACTTACGCTCAAAACAGGGGACCAATCATTTTGTTTACGGAATGGCAAGAGATCGTTTCGGAAACAGATGAAAATGTTAAGCTCTGTTCCGCGAATCTCTCTGATGTTTTGTGAGAGGAGGCCACGAGCATAATGACCAAAGAGCAATTTGACGCAGAATTCAGCTGCGGGTGCTGCTTGGTTCGGGCAGATACCATGGATGAATGGTGGGACCTGAACGAATATGCCGCTCGTAAATTAGGAGTCAAAAAGTCTAATATGTTGCGTACTCATGACTGCGATGACTTCCCATATGTCGGAGTTCGAGGGGATAACCAAGTCTCAGCGTGGCATGATCTGCCATCCGGTGCATGGTCTGCTCTGTCTTTCCAGAACTTTCAAGCGACTGTCAGTGAAGACAACGCGCCGGAGCTGCGTGCCATGGATTTGGAAGGCATTTTATAACCGAAGGAGATTTCTTATGGACGCCGAAACATTTTGGGACGAATTCAAGCACACACGGATTGTAGTGCGGACAGACACCAGAGAGGACCGCGATATCTTTAATGAAGCTGCCACCCAGGTGGGAATCCCCATTGAGAGCACCGGCATTGATCTTGTGAAATACCCGTGGGCGGTCTATTACTATGGTGGTGTCAGTGGGTGGACGGGTAGACACTTCGCAGGTTTAGATGAAGTTAAGAAACTCACCTTTGCCGAATGGCAGAACATTATGCAAGGCGCCCCGCCTGTTGAGATTTGTGCCGCTGATTTGGAAAGTATTTTATAATTGAAAGGAGAGAATACCCATGTCAATTGATGAATTTTGGGAAGCATTTCGGGATCACCAAGTTGCTGTCCGGGTCAATACCATCGATCAAAGATCGGTTGTTTTTGAGCTTGCCCAAGAACATGGATGTTACATCGGTTCTCAAGACTACAGCATCCATCAATACCCATGGGTGATTTACTGGTGGGGTGCCGTCACGGAATGGACAGGAGTGGTTTCAGGCAGTTTCAATCCTGGGACACTATTGGAATATGAAGAATTCCAGGACATCATGGATGGTGCCGGCGAAATGAATCTGTCTGGCGGTGATTTGGAGGCGATTCTATGAAGCAAGCATTCCATGTTGGTGACCATGTCAGAATCCAAAGTGACTACTGGCATAAACTCGCCAAGAGTAAAGATGCCGTCAAGTTCTATGTCCACAATGGTCCAGATTACATCTACACAGTATTGAAAGTCGACGAATATGGTTGTGCAGTCATTTCTAAATATGAGGATTGGTGGTCCCCAGACCTATATTTGGAACTGGTCGATGCTGATGAAGCGTGCGAGGCAGAATTGAAACCTGCTTCACTGGAGGACGTATTGTAAGGAGTACATATGGGATATTACACAGATTATACTTTGGAAGTTTATCAGGGAACGGGAACCTTTCGACAAGAGGATCTGGATATTGCCGTCGGGGAAATTGACGGCGGCATTTTTGAAGAGTGGGGAACGAACTCCTGGTTTGCCAACGAGCAGAAATGGTATTCTCAGGAACAGGACATGTATGCCTTGTCCATCAAGTTCCCGGAGGTCCTGTTTTATCTGCATGGCCGTGGAGAAGACGAGGATGATCTGTGGGATGAATACTGGCAGAACGGCAGATATGAAAGAAATTGCGCAGAAATCCCGCCTTATGATCCGGAGAAAATGCAGCAGTTGTATATAAACTTAGATGGGCAGCTGACCACACGACCTGTGGTCGAGGAAGAGATTGCCATCCTGCCCTTGCCGGAGCTGTGAGGTATGCCGCCGTGAGAGATCCAAACCGTATTTTCCCATTCTTACAGAGAGTAGATACAGCATGGAGCAAGATGCCGGAGCAGCGCTTCGGGCAGCTGCTCCTTAATTTTTTCCACTGGTTGGAAGAGCAAAACAAAAAACCATTTTATATGGAGGATGCCGAATTGGTTTCGCAATTTGAAGCCTATGTCGCCATCTTCACAGAGATCTAAGGACTGCCGTTTGGCAGTTCTTTTTTATCTGGGTGTAGCGCAGTTGGCAGCGCACGTGGCCTGGGCCCACGGGGTCATCGGTTCGAGTCCGATCACTCAGACCAGGGGCATTGTGCCCCCCGTGTTCATCTTCCTTCCTTTCTTACCTTTCTCTCTCGCCCCGGCTCCGCAGCGGGTTATCTGCGGATTCCATAGCGCCGTAGCCAAGTGGTAAGGCAAGGGACTTTGACTCCCTCATTCGCTGGTTCGAGTCCAGCCGGCGCTGCCATCCGGGGTGATTTTCCCGGACATTGTCTTCTCCTTTTTGTGTACCCGGCACCGCAGCGGGAAATCTGCGGTACTATGCTGGATTAGCTCAGTTGGCAGAGCGGCTGTTTCGTACACAGCAGGCCGTCAGTTCGATTCTGACATCCAGCTCCAGCGGGTTTGGTCACCCGTAAGGATACATTGGCTCTACATACCGGGGTGGTGGCCACACCCCGGTGAGCCAACTCTCTATGTACAAATGCCATAGGCAGTTACATACCGTATGTCCTGCCGCCCCTATTGTAAATGGGGGTATCGCAAAGTCCCAGTGTAGGCGCCTTTATAACGCCTCGTCAAGGTCTCGCAAGCGGCCTTTTCGAGGCGTTATGCCTGTTGCCGCACATATCAGTCCGTAAGACCGTTCGAGGCTCGGTCCAGCATGCTCGCACAGTTCACTATCCCAGACTGTGTCTGGAGATCGGAACTGATGCTGCGCTGCGGACCAGAGCCCGAACCGTCTTCCTTCACTCTATGTAGATTTGTACATGACTAGAATCCAAAAGAAAGGGGAGAACTAAATGCGAATTGTCCGAAACATGATCCGGTGTAATCACTGCGGAGAGGTTATTGAATCCAAGTACCGTCACGACTATGTCACCTGTAAATGCAGATGCTGTAGTGTCGATGGCGGGCATGACTATCTGCGCCGTGGATTCAAAACGTCACAAGCGGATTACACGGAGTTGAGTCAATGGGAGGAGGATGGGGAGGATGCTGAACGATTTTGACTATGATGTTATGCAGAAAAAGCGCATCGCGTCCAATGCCCGCCGTCGTGTCTGTGGCAGCAAGAGTAAATTTTGTGGACTGCCAAGCGACCATATGACGCCTGCGCAATGGCGCAAAAGAAATGGGGAGGTAAAAACAATGAATTTGAATCAGCCGATGAGTTGGCAGGCTTTCAAAGACATGCCGAATGACCTGCAAAAGGAATACATTCAGAAATGCGTCGACACTTTTGGATGTTCCATGCATGATCTGAGTCTCTTGTTCCGGGTCCATCCGGTAACAATCATCCGCAATTTTAACCTCATGGGAATCGATATGTCTGTCTTTAAGCGAGGCAAGCGCATGACGAAGGAGTCCCAGGAAAAATTCAATGCCTGGCGGACGGCTCAGCCCATAATGGATGAACCGGTAGCAGACGAAACACCGCCTGTCAACAACTGTAAAGCAAATTCACTTTCCAAATGCTCTCGGCTGGATATGGTTTTCAAGGGCGATATCAATTACATTGACGTGATGAACACCCTCTATCAATTTGCCGACGGCGGCCCCATTCGGCTTCGTGTGGTGGCGGATCGTGAGGTTCCCAATGAGCAAGTCTAAAAATCCATATCCCTATGAGATGACAGGCGAATATCAAATGTGGGATGGCAATCTATGCCCCGTGCGTATCTCGTACACCAATGGGTGGTATCAGTTGCGTCGCCAGCCCATGAATTACCAAATCGGCAGAAGCCTGCGCTGGTATGAGTTGGATAACTGCATTATGAGCGGTATCGTCCGAGTCGATTTGTATACTTCTGAGCTTGATGATACGCCGCTTCATGCGGCTGACCTCAGCGAAATTCTGTAAAGGAGTTGCTTATGTATTACGTAGATGGAGTGCCGCACAGTGAACGGTCATCCAATAATCAGAAAATCATCTCCCTGTTTGCCAGGCGGGAAGTCCTAAAAGACGTTACCACGCTGGTGGAGTATATCTTCGACAGCGGCACCGATGATAACGCCCCGCCTTTTGAACCTGGCGATATTTGGTTTGATGCCGTTGCACGCTGTCCGAACTGTGACGAAGATGCCCTGGAAGAAGTGGTCGTGGAACCGCACATGGTCACACCGGAATATGACCCATCCGCCGACCCGGATGAACGCTATGTCTGTCCCATTTGTAAGATGCCGCATGGCACGCAGGAAGAAGCCAGGCAGTGCTGTGTCGGTCAGGTGGCATATCTCTGTACCAATTGCCAGGAATTGATTTCTGTCGATCAGATGGACGAATTGTCCCATCAGATCGTGCCGGAAGATGAACATTGGTATCTGGTCAGCGATTGGCTGTGTAAAAAGCTAAAAGATCTGGGGGACCCGGTCATTATGACAGGGGAGTATTCTCTCTGGGGCCGCCCCACAGATGCCGGAGAGCTGACAGACGACCCCATGCTTCAGAAAATCTGTTCAGACATTGGCATCTTGGAAGGCCAGCCCCATGCTTGGCCTGTTCATTAAACATTGAATTGATATTGTAAATTGTAATTCGTGTCTTGCACACGGCCTCTATTGTAAATAGGGGTGTCGCATTGTCCACAAAGAAACCCACTCGTAGGCGCCTGGCCATCGCGCGGGGCAGCCAGCAGCGAGCCTGCTGCACCGGCTGGCAGCCGTCATCAGCATGCAATTGCAGACTATAAGTTGCAATTCATGGCCTCATCCCATCCGCATCCGGAGATTTGTCTCTTGGATCATGGATCCACGCCGGCCTGCGGGGACCTTGAATCGCGTGCCTTCTCTTCCTGAGAATTTACAATATCATTTCACAAAAAAGGAGATTACATATGTTGCTTGACGATTTGATCCATACACGTCTGGCTGTTCGCTGTGCTTCCGCAGAAGAGTATGCCCAGGTCGATCAGCTGCTCAAAGATAGCCCTGATTTTAAATTCCCTGACATCAGCCTTGTTGATGAAGAAGAAGCTGAAAATAATCCATATTATTTTGTTTCGCCGAGAGGCGAGCCAATGTACGAGCGAACCTTTGAAGTTTTACAGGACAGATATTCGTCCATGAAGCGGGAAATTAGTTTCCAAGACTTTATGGATGGCGTGTGTTTGGAACAAGAGCCGCTGCCGGATGTCACTATTGCTTGTTCGGACTTATCCGATATTCTGTGAGGTGTCTATGCAGGAACTGACATTTTTGTATGGCTACCCAGCCGCTGGCAAAACCACATTCGCAAAGCATTTTCTGGCAGACCATCCTAACCATGTGCTTGTCGGGGCGGATCTGGTCAGAAAACATCTTTATGGCAGTGAAGACCATTATGGCAACTCTCAAGAAATCTATGAAGAACTGCTCTCGCAAATGGTAGATGTTCTCAAGTCCGGTAAATCCGTTCTGTATGACGGCACCAATTTGAAGCGACAGGATCGCATTGACTTTTTAACGGTGCTGCGTCCTCTGCTTCGCTCTGTCCATCGGGAGATCATTCAGCTGCCAACCAATATGGAGGTTTGTATTGGGCGGCATTTGCAGCGTGACCGCAATATTCCACTTGCCAGTTTACTTCCGTATTTTAAGATCAACGAGCTGCCCACTGAAGAGGAAGGGTGGAACGAGATATTGACATGCTGCACCTGTGCTTACATTGCTTCACCGTTCTTTGAGGAGCAGCACCGGGCAAACGCCATTCATGCCGCTGAAATTCTGCGGGCAAAAGGCATCGATACATACCTTCCCTTGGAACATAAGATTCCAAATGCATGGGACCTGCCCAATCATGAATGGGGAGCCGCCGTATACCGGGCGGATATCAAGGCTATCCAGAATGCCGACACCATTGTCATGCTGAGCTATGGCCGCCTGGGTTCCGCTGGCACCTCATGGGAAGCTGGATATGCGTTTGGCCTCGATAAACGGGTCATCGTTGTGGAAATGCCGGGTGTCGAACTGATGAGCCTGATGGTTGCCAATGGCCGCACTGCCACTGTGAAGGGGTTGGATGGATTACAAAACTACGATTTCATCCGCTTCCCGGAGCTTCGTGACAACGAAATGGAACAGAAATAATACACGTAGAATAGGAGAAATACATATGAAGGCAATTAAGACAGGTAATGAGTATCGGATTTACGATGATTCTTTGCAGACGTTCGACACATTTCCGCCTAAGATCTACAATATCCGCTGCAGCAAAATGTCCGGCTTCTATCTGGAAGAGCACCCGGATTTCACCATCAATGAGAAAATTTACGGTGTGCATCCTGAGAAAGTTGAAAAAGTCATGCGGTCTTTTGCACAGTTCCAGCGCAACCTTGGTGTGATTTTGAGCGGAGCAAAGGGCATCGGTAAGTCTCTGTTCGCCCGTATGGTCTGTATTCGTGCCAATCAGATGGGCCTGCCGGTCTTTATCGCAGATCAGTTCTATAACGGCATCGCTGCCTACATTGAGTCCATCGATCAGGAGGCGGTGGTCTTATTCGACGAGTTTGATAAGACTTTCGGCGGCGTTAAACAGCAAGAAGGTCAGGCGGACGCACAGGCTGGCCTCCTGAGCTTATTTGATGGCACGTCTGTCGGTAAGAAGCTGTTTATTATTACCTGCAACAGCCTGTCAGGCCTGAGTGACTTTCTGGTGAATCGACCTGGCCGTTTCCATTATCATTTCCGTTTTGAGTGCCCGACTCCTGCGGAAGTAACGGCTTATCTGAGAGACAAGCTTCCCGAAAAATACTATGGAGAAATCGATAAGGTCGTCACGTTCTCTCAAAAGACAGAGTTGAACTATGATTGCCTGCGGGCGATTGCTTTTGAACTTTCCAATGGTGAGCCTTTCGAGCGGGCAATTCTTGATCTGAACATTTTGAACACCAATCAGGAATCCTATCGTGTGACACTGCGGTATAACAATGGAGAAATTTTGACCAGCAAGCACGAAAGAATTGACCTCTTTACTCCCGACGAAGTCAGCACCTGCTGGCTGGATGACCAGAGAGGCGACTATGTTATGCAGGTTACATTCCGGTCAGCTGATTGTATTTACGATGTTACACGCGGACAGACCATGGTTGATCTTGATACGGTTAAATTCCAGTTGGATGATGATCTGGATCAGGAGCGCAAGGCGCATTACAAAGCGTTGAAGCCAGTTTCTCTGACACTGAGCCGCGAAATGACAAAGTCCATGCATTACATGCTGTAAAGGAGAAGTGAAAAATGAAGCTGCATAATCTGGGGGAAGTCAATGACTTCCTCCATACAGTTGACCGCTGCCGCGGCGAAGTTTGGCTGGCAGACCAACAGGGAAGCCGCATCAATTTGAAATCCCGTTTAAGCCAGTATGTGGCGATTGCCGCCCTACTGGGGGAGCATGGGGATGATATGGAATTGCAGTGCGAGATTCCGGAAGACGAAGCCAAGTTCTTTCTGCTGTTCAGTGACCATCCCTCTATGGGGGTGTAAATGAAAACATATTATCCAAAGCTGGCCAAGAACCAGGCGTATCCAACCGGAACCCTGTGCGAGTTCTGCCGGAATGCCATTCCGGACAATAAAGGACATGGTTGTCCATGGAGTAGGATATTCCAGCCAGTCGAAGGGTGGATCGCTACGCCGGTTTCCCGCCTTTTCGGAGGGAAACCGCAGCAAACTTATTGCGTGCATGAATGCCCGTCTTTTTTAGAAGAACCGGAGCGTCTTGTTCAGTCAGAATCAACTGAGATTGCGTCTGCTTGAAAATCCTGCTATAATGCCATCTGGAGGGATACATTATGGATTTTCGTATGAACAGTCAAACACCACATTTTACTTATGAAGAGATCGTTACTATTTACAAACAGACTAAACACCCGGATGATCATCGGTTGAGAGAGACTGCTAGAGCTATCTTTCCCAATCGGGACCCAATTGCTTACGAGAATTTGTCTATCAATAAAGGTCCATGGCGTGCTTTTATGCATCATGGTCAGTACGAAAATCCACAATGCGTTTTGCTTTCATACCCCGTGCAAGTCGGGGTCATGAAAGATGGGACGACTTATCCATTTTGAAATTTACGCCCTGCCGTCAGGCAGGGCTTTTCTTTTACGCGCAAGGAGGTGCAACATGAATTTTTATATCAGTGATCTTCACTTCGGCCACAAAAATGCTCTGGCTTTTGATAACCGGCCATTCGGCACGGTGGATGAAATGAACCAGGCATTGATTGACAATTGGAATAAGACGGTCACCGCCGCCGATCATGTGTACATCCTAGGGGATTTTTGCTGGGGCAAGGCTAAGGATTGGCCTGCTGTTTTGCAGCAGCTCTCCGGGAATAAGCATCTGATTCGCGGCAATCATGACATTCGTATGCCCATGCAGCCGGATGTCCGAAGATATTTCGTAGATGTAGCTGACTACAAGGAAATCAAAGATGGAGACCAACATTTGGTACTGAGCCATTATCCCATCGTCGCATTCAAAAATATGTACTATGGCTGGATGCATCTGTACGGCCATGTCCATGTGACTGCAGAAGAGAAGATGGTCAGCTACTTCTTCCGGACAGTTGAAAGCTATTACGATTTTCCTCAGCGGGCGTTCAATGTGGGCTGTATGCTGCCTTATATGAACTACACGCCGCGGACATTAGAAGAGATCGTGGAAGGAGGGAGGCAGTATGGACTGGCAGGAGGACATGGCGCCGCGCCGGAAACCTTCTCAGAAGAAGCCGCCGAAGAAGGCGAGACATAAGCATCATTATCAGGATTGTGTTCTGGCATATATGCGAAAATATGGGCAATTATCCCCAGAGAAAGGTTTCCAGCCAAGAGTAGTTAAGGTTCCGGCAACATACTGCACAATCTGCGGCAAAATTGGAGACGTAAATCTGTTCTATGATTTGTTTCACGAAGGTAAGGCGGACTTGCCGCAAAGTTTACCGGAGTTCCATATTACTGACGTATACAAAGATTCATATGTCAATTTAGAGGAGGCAATATCGTGCCAGGACAAGTCTCGTTAGAAAAACCACTTCATGGCTGGAGTGAATTACATATGGGAAGCTGGTCGGGTCGTCTGAGTTATGTGGATGATCCGGCTTTTGATTTGCTGTGGGCCATGGAACGTGCTGCCAGAACACGGCGCCCCAGCGCAGTGAAGTTCGATGCTGAAGGGTATGAATTCATTATTGTATTCGATTTAGCGGAGCAATATGTCATTACGGATGACGAAGATGCAAACAGCCGCTTGGATATAATCGATATTCCTCTGCGAGATATTGCGCCCGGTATCATCCGAGACATCAAAGCCGACCTGGATTTGTGGGCAGCCTTTCCGGCTGGCATCGAAGACAGTGCTGCCCAAATTGAAGAACGAAAAATCAACCTTGGCATCCTGCTAAGTGTTGTCGAAGAACGACTGTAAAGGAGAATCACATGATTTATACAGGTACAAATTATACAGAGAGAATCAATTTTGCAACTTACGAAGGGAAAAAATTCTGGACAGAACTCCGTAAAGAGCCGACCACACCGAAATTGGAAGTTTTTCTGTGCGAAGATATGGGAACCAGTCGAAATGTTTGGAGTTGGTGGTTTGACATTACTGATCCGATGACATATGAACAAATCAAATTCAACGTTATGGAGATGATGTTCGAAGCCAACACCGTACAGGAGTTGGCTGATACCCTGGAAGATACCTTCGCTGATGGGTTTGAAACAGTCCTTTTAGATACACATTCAACTGATTAAAACCGATAAGGAGGACTTTATGCTGCAATACATCGACATTCCGGAACCTGGTGATTGGGATTCATCGTTCGTGCTTTCCGCAGAAAACAAATGCTGGGATGATGCCACACTCAAACAGCTCCGGGACGCATACCACATCTTCTTCATGAGCTCCGGAGATAGTGTCACACCCATTATGGTCACCGGCAAGAAAGACAATCCGCTGATCGTGATCGGGTCTGAAGACGATGGAACGATCTCTTTTCATCGGGAAGCTGGCTGTTATCAAAACCTAATGTCTGCGTATTGGATACCTTACCTGATCGCCGACCTGGAAGCAGCCAAGACATATTGCGATCACCTGGAGGTATCTGATGCATAAATGTGATTTCTGTGCCAAAGACCCTTATTGTAGTGGGGTTCAACGTAGTGAATGTCTGGTGCGTGACCATCTCTATTTTCAAATGGAACAGACACCGGCGGATAACGAAAAGACGATTACCCGATTGCTGTTGGCAGCCGGAGGTGTCGCAGAACCGTGTCGCGTCGCGAGGTATTTGGTACAAAATGGTGTTGGAATCGTGAGGTGAGTTGTCTATGATTCTAATCGCTGCACTGAAAGTGAAAGATGAATCATTTAAGCCCGATGGATTTCTTATTGTGCCGTGCCTCCGCCATGGATTTGGATATTCTATGCTGCATGATCTTACTGGAAAACATTTTAAGCAGTCTTGTATCGAAGAAGGGTTTATTAACACAAAGGGCCGTTTTTATAATCGGGTAGAAGCCTACCAATACGCTACACACTGCGGGCAGCTTTCTGCTTCTACGAGAGAATTGAAACGAAGAAATTCCGAGAGTGAATTGTATAGTGAAGATTTGTATTGAGATCCCAAGATTGCAAAAAAAGGAGCATCCCGATGAAAGTCATTTGTAGTAAAGCGGTTTATTTTTTGAAAGATGATGGCCCTGCAGTTTATCACGATGTAGTTCAATTTGATCAGGACTACTCTGTGGAAGAAGTCAAAGAAGCGAAGGAACATTGTGGATTTGATATTGAGGCTGCCAATCAAGAAATTGATGAGATGGAACGGCATCTAAAAAATAACGGGTGCAAGAAGGTTATTACAGTCAGTGTGTATTTCCATGTGGTCGATGCGCCTCAATATAATTTCGGAGTCCTTTTACGCAGGGACGATGTCTTGCAGTACGAGGATTCTTGCCTGTTCCGCTGATGAGGGACGCACATCATGTACGAAGCATTTGAGAACCAATGGGCGGTCGTTGGCTTTTCACACGATCAGGCTCTAAACATCATGCGGAATATTGAACAGGAGTCTGGCAAAACCGTATTCAGCCGAGTGCGTACCAGAGATAGTTTACATACGTTGTTTGACGACGGAACCATCTTAGAATGGATTCCAGCCGCAGCTGCTACTGCACGCAGAGGATACAAGTTTGCCAGAATGTGGTGCGACAGCACTTTGGATACGACAACACTGAATGCGGTCGTGTATCCACTGTATTTCGGCAACCGGGATTCTGTTGTATGGCTGCAAAAATGGCAGTGGTTATGGAGCGAGTTAGGAGGTAGCCCATGTGGATTTCAAAACAAACCTATGACAACATGAGCGATTCCATTGAAAGACTTGCGCGTTATCAAGATCAGTGGAACCGTTTGACATACGCAATTGAGCATGGCGGTGAACGCTATTTTATCCTGGAGAGAGTAGCGATTGTTTCTCCACAATTATTAAAAGACAACGCAGATGAGTTAAGAAGCAAAGCGGACGACATCATGAGGTTGACCGCAGAGCGTGATTGGTATAAGCAGAAATATGCGGAGCTGCTGGCGGCTTCGGAAGTGAAAGGCTGATTTTATATGGAACTTGATGATATTATCCGCGAGTATAACAAAGTCGTGGCTTGTTTTGCAGCAGAGCTGGCTTCTGGAGCTATTGAAGGTGATCGACTGGAGAAAGCTGAGCGAGACTATCAATTATTCAAGGCCGGTCGAGATGCTTTGGTTGAGCAACAAGAGCGCACGCGGTGTAATTGTCTGACGAAAGAACAGAAGTGTATTGCAGAGTTATGGGCTTTGCTGAACCGCATTGAAAATGGTGCCCGCGCTCATGATCTGTCTTTACTCCGTGCGCCTCGTGGCGCATCTGGATGTGATATGTATCAAGGACTACCGCCGATTTGCCGGCTTACCGATGATATCCTGGATCGATACGATGACATTATCAACACCGTTATCACTATGGAACAGATGGGGAAAGGTTAATCATATGGCAATGGGGAATTATTGCTATATTCAGAGCATCGAATGCCCTTATGCTACAGTGGGCGGGCAGTGCCAAGATTACATCTATGATGATTTCGATAAATGTGAAATGCAGGGCGATGAAATGCCGCCCAAGGAGTGGCCAGCAGAAGAACGCCGAAAATGGTGCCAGATCAAGCACGCCCACTGGGAGGCGTATTACGTTTGTTCTAAATGTGGCGAAACAGTCCGGACATTAAAAAGAGAATGCCCGTTCTGCCAAGCCATCATGGATGAGCAGGCATGAGGAAAGGGTAATTTTATGAAAATCACACGGACGGCGCAAAATGTTCTGTCTTTCACACAACGTCGAACGCAAGCTAATTTGGGATGCCAAGTCTGCCCATGTTGTGGTGAGGCAAAGACCGAACTGGAATATTTCAAAGAAGGCATTTACAACAAAGGCGTGTCTGGCGGTCTTGTGTGTAAACACTGGGCAGAAGGATTGTTTAAAACTCGCTATATGCGAGTTGATTGCTACACCTGCTATACGTGTGGTGCTCAATGGGAGAGTGAGGCATATGAAGACGAATAATAATAAAGCTTACATATTCGGCCAGCGTAAAGCGGGAGCCGAAGAGATTGTCCTTAGCCAGGAGGAATTGGACGAGATTAAGAAGATTGTCAAATCTATTCGAGGTGTTCCGATAGATACACTCAAACCAGCGTGCTCTCGATGTATCAACTTGGCTGAATGTCTGGCGAACGTGACCGATCCGAACATTGTGGTCAAATGCATCTGGTACGGCTGGCTATTAAAAAACAAAGAGAATTTAGGAGGATAATTTATGCCGGTTGTGAACCCAATGGTGTTCTACTGGATGTCGGTTACGGAATCATTAAAGGACTTTTTGCTTTTTGCCGGAATCGGTTTATGCGCATTGGCTATTGCATTGCCATTTCTGTTTGATGGTTTGAACAACGACGAGTTGAAAACAGTCTTGCTTTGGTCAAAGAGAGCGGCGGTGATCGGCGTGGCGATTTTAGTCATACGGATCTTTATACCAGGTATGGAAACGATTGAGAAAATGGTCATCGCCCAAAATGTGACCTATGAACGAGTCGAGCAGACAGCGGATGTTGTCTCTGATGTTTACAACGACATTATGAACCTGTTCAGAGAGAATCAGGCAAATCAATAAACTCTGTGTGAAAGGATAGTTTGATAGGAGGTGATCGTCGCAATGCACTACCCAAGGCACTATGATATTTATTTGGAAAAGGACGGCCATAAAGTGGCGACCTGTGGGAGCTACGAAGCCCGCAAAGATGTCTTCGGCTATCAGGTGAAGGTGTCTAACATTTATCCGGAAATGACATCGGACAACACCTTTGTTGACGTAGTGAATCTGACTGATTTTAGGTTGGTGTGCGAAACCGCTTCCCGAAAGGTCGAGTATTTATTTCGAAACTGGACTTATGATGCAGCCCTTGTTTCAGAAATCAACGGCGGCATCTCACAGTTGTATGGTATGGCTCAGTGGCGAAAGGAAATCGCCAACAAACCTGAATTTTACGGTCATGAGGAAGGAGGCAATTACATATGATGACATTTACATTATCAGACTGGCAGGAAGCCAGATATAAGACGTGGGTTCAAGAACACCAATGCAAATATTACCGAAAAGATTTCGGTGGACGGTATGTCGGCGCCTGTGGTGGTGCCGACACTTTTATTTTTGTGCCCACTTCCATTGGCATCGTTAAACGTGTCCGCTGCGCCTGCGGCGCGGAGCTGGACCTGACCGAGCAGTTTTAAAAGGAGAGCCACATGAGGATTGAACCGTGCCCTGTTTGTGGAAGACGTCCAGTCATTGAGGAGCTTCACGAGCGTCCGAAAGGAATTCGGCGGCGCATGTGCCATTGCCCCAATCTATGTTCCGTCATTCCCTGTGTTCACAAGGAATACTACCAGTTTGCCTTCATTTATGTGGGGAATGGGGACGCCAATGCCATCCTGCGCAATTGGAACAGTGGTGTTTGCTATTACAAAAAGCATGGCTGGATGTCATATGGCAGCTATACCAAGTTTACGTGGACGGACGATCCTCAAGTACAGAACTTTGACTGGTGAACACCCAGATACAAAACCTGAGTTTTATAAGGAGAACATCAGATATGACAATCAACGAACTTGGTCGTAGGACAGCTGAAATCTTTGCAGTCCTGGATGACTTGGATGAGGACATCAGAAAATTAAGTGAAAGGGTTGCGGCTGCTCGTACAGATTTGAAGCAGGTCGAAACCGAAGAGGATGCGGTGGCATTTGACAAGAAATATTCGGACATTGATGCCGGCCTCAAGTATATCGAAGTGATGTGAGGGGGAGCTTGGTGAAACTAAAGAATTGGCCGTTTTGGATTCTTTATGCACTGGTTATAGCTGGAAGTCTTGCATTGGTTGTTCTTTACGTTAAGGGAATATTAACCGCCAATATCCCGTGGTGGCTGAAGCTACATCTGCTGAGAGGAAAGTGAAATGACAGATTATATCAAACGACAAGACGCCAAAGACTTGATCAATGCAAATTTCAGCGGGCTGCTTGCGGCAATCGATGCAATCCCTGCTGTCGATGTGGTTCCGGTAGTGCATGCCCGGTGGATCGCCCGTAGTGATAAGGGTGTTATTTCAATGACACACCCTTATATGTGCAGTCGATGCTGGCGAGTCGAAATGGACAAAGAGCCGTATTGTAACTGTGGTGCCAAAATGGACGGAGGTGCTGATGATGACACTATCGGAAATGTTTAATCTCTGCGACGCCTGCATATATGCTCCGTGCCTTTGCGGCAACGAACCGGAGAATTGCATCGAGTATGTGGTACGTCATGATGTGAACATGAACGGAGGTGTCGATCATGCCTGCTTGTAAAGCCTGCGGTGAGTGGTTTGCCAAAACCAATCCACACGAAGAACTTTGCTTCAAATGCGAGTATTCATTGTATCGACTGTCCGGCTACGTTGTCCCCGTAAGAGAATTGATAGCTTTGCGGGACGAGCTATACGAATCAGACCAGATCGCAATGAATGGCCTCCGTCGGTTCAATAAACTGATTGCAAAGCACAAAAGCTCGGTTTTATAGGAGGTAATTCATGAAAGATATTATGAAAGCCCTTTCGTGGCTGAGTTTGTGGGTCATGTCATACGGCATCATGCACGATTGGAATCACATCGCGCTGGTTTGCGTGCTGCTTGTTGTGTATGCGCTTGCGATGACAACCGGCGCTATGATTGCCTCAGATTGAGAGGGATGCCTTGATTGTGTTGAAGATGATCCTGCAAGTTATCGTGAATCTGGGCTTGGCAGTTCTGGTTTTTAGAATTCGCAACGGTGCCTGTACAGGAACTGGTTTGATCGCCTTAGTAATTGCGGTTGCCATAGGAGAGTTTACGCTTGGCTACATAGGAGGTAAAAACGAACGTTGAAGAAGCTATGGATAGAAGAACACCTCGGCGTTAAGTTGAACTGGTATCAACGCCTTTGGTTCTGGCCGCAGGATCGTGAAATGCGCCGAAAGCACAAGAAGCTGCTGGAGAAGATTGAGGAATTGGATCGGCGTGATAAATTCTTGCAACAAGTCGAAGATGAGATGCATCCCCATTGGGACGAAAATGGCGACTATGTAGCCACAATTCCGGATATCGATATTGAGGCTTTATTAAAGGAGAAAGATCAAAATGGAATTTAGTCCCGTATACCCGCTGACAATTCTGCGTGACCGCTATGGCGGCACCTATTCCGGTGGCGCATACATCGCTTGGAATCGATATTACGACGATATTCCATATGGCTTTGATGCAGACGATGAAAGCTGCGCGGAGTTCTGGATGTATAACGTGATCCCTGTTGGCCGCGGTGCTACGCCAAATGATGCCGTGATCGATCTGGAACGGAGGCTCGCTAATGGAGATGAATGATGTAATTAGATTTCAGCTGACGAATTACAATCACGCGGACAGGCATCACGCCAAAGTAGTACAGGTCAGGTGGCCTGCTGAGTGGTACGGTCAAAGCCATATTGTGTGCAAAATCTGGCATACATACTACTTTGGTCCTATGGTCAGAATCATGTTTTTGTCCAGTGACGATTCGGCAATGTACAGAGACTTTGATCTTGGAGACGTCGAACTGTCGTGGAAGAAAGCTATGGAGATCTACAAAATGGTGCCTCGGATCGTCGATGACAAATGGTTTGAGCAGCATGGATTCGAATCTTTTTGAGAGGAGGACAAGCCGTGAAATATGAATTTCATGTCGGAGATTACGTTGAAACAAAGGACGGGGATGTCGGTGTTGTCACTAAAGTAAATATGCTTCCTTGTTGGTATTGCACTTATGGTGAGGGGCCTCGTACCAAAGCGCAAGAATATGTCATGCCCATCGGACCAGATGAAGATATGGCGAGGGTTTTCAAACGTATCGGCCAGTATGATTTTACCCAAAAGAAGCAAGCTGATAGAATTTCCCAATTAACCTATTTCGATGAAGCCTCAATGCTATGGACAGTTAATCAGCTTGTGGATGCCGTCAATGAGCTGCGTGCGGCTCAGAAGGGAGTGGAATAATGCCTGTAATCAGTATAGTTCATAAAGATGATGTCTTGAATGAGGCCATTAAGACGAAGTATTACTTCGACATCAGGAGCATTCTGTATGCTATGGGCCAAGAAGAAGTGATTGGTCCTAATGGAAATCTGTATGCAGACAATCTCAAATATCGCGCAGCAGGTCGTGACTGCTACGATACGGTCATTGATATTCTTGGAAAGCTTGGCTCGAGAGGCGATATGCGAAACTGGATCGATAATGCAGACAGCTATATCTGCCCAAGCTGTGGGCTGGAAGTCAATAACCCGGCCAAGACGGATGGGCGGTGTCCTAAATGCGGTTTCCAGGGCCCTCGTTATGGGGAGATGAACAACCGGCGGCATCTGGAATCCCTGTCTGACCATGATTTGGCTGTAGTCCTGGTGGAAATGTGTGAAGGCACCACGGAGGAATATGACTGGGACGAAAACCCAACTGATGGCTATCCATATACATACTGGCGCACCAGCGACATGGAAGAATTTTTAGACTATAACGAGGCTGTCGATCACGAAATATGGTGGCTTCGACAACCATATGAAAAGGAGATGACATGATGGAATGGTATGCGTATTACCATGATTCCAACGCAGGAAAGATTCGGCCTATCAATGTTTTCGACCACGGCGGTTTCCGTCACGATGTCGAAGAGATTTTACAGAAGAAGAATCTCGACCGGGACGCATTCTCCAAAGAGATCCGCAGCTCGATGATGTATTACTTCTGGAGTAAATGTGAGTATGAAGTCATTATCAAAGAATGGGTTGGTGTCCCGGCACAACTTCATGTTGACATCTTCCAACAGGTGCAGATGAACTGGAATCATTTCATTGATTATCTGTGGAGCCTGCGAAAATGACCATAGAAGCCAGATTTTATAGGAGGTACATATGACAGTTCAGGAACTGCGAAAGATTCTTGAAGACTACCCATCCGCCATGAATATCAAGATCGCTTTGGGCCACCAAATTGCCGATCTGAATTGCGTAAATTTGGGCGTCGATATGGAAACCAATCAGGAATCTGTGTGGCTGTGCCACGAAGAAAAGGAAATGAAGGTGCCGACTCCTGATGTAGATACCACAGATCTATTCAAGTTCTATCAGGACTTTTTGGATTCGTGGGATGACCATGCAGAGAAAATGCGAGGGCTGTTGGATTGATGAACTTCATAAAACGATTGTTTGGCGGCGATGATTTCTCTTCCATATCTAAGACCTGCATTTTTATGGCGGCTATCGACCTGATGATAGCTTTCTACCGGATCTCTCAAGAAAATTATGCCGGAGCGGTGTTCGACTTCGTCTTGGTTGGCTTCATGCTATATGAGGCATGGTGGTACAGAGATTATTGATGGAGGGTTTATGAGCTATATAGTTTATTTGGGCTGTTTGGTGGCCGCCGTTATTGCGGTAGTGGGTGCTGGCGTCTGTATGCTTTTACCTGCGCTTGCTATCTACTGGCTGGCAACCAGACTTGGTGAGCAATATCAATTGGTTGGCATCGGTGCAGGAATTTTGCTTAGCGTTTTCGGCGGTGGCTATATCTGGATGGCATCCTTTGCCCGCTTTATGGACTGGTTTGCATCGATTTGTTGTTCATTAGCAGTATAAAAGTTCAGTTTTGTAAGAAAAAGCAGAGGCGATGAACGCCTCTGCTGAGTCACTGTTTACTTTCCATGTAGACGCAGAACAAAGTGGCCGGCGAAATATGATAGGTATTTGCAACCTCTTTGAAGTCATTTGCAATGACTGGGAATGCTTTGTCGAAAGAATCATTATGTTCTTTGCAGAGCTTATCGATTTGAGCTGCTGCATTCGACTTGTCAGTTGGAGTCATGGTTTGATATTCACTGTTGATTTGTTCGTTGAGTGCGTCGTCCTTGGTTAGAGTTCTGGCAATTTCGCATTGCTGCTGACTGAACATCGTCATCATCCTTTACGTTTAGAAATGAGGTATGCATATGGATTTGAAAAAAATGCTCGGTGAAAATTGGGACAAGCTTTCAGTTTTAGCCCTTTTCCAGAAAATCACACAGATCTGGCAATCACTTTAAATTATACGCTCGCTGTGGAAATTGTCAACTGAGATGATAACGTCAAATAAAATAGACAAAACGACCAGAAATGTCAATTATAACGAACATTAAAAGTGGTGCGGGGGAGTGGGATGAATAAGGAACAGAAGATCGTTTTCAGAAATGGCAGCGTTATCACTTGCCTGCCGGAAGGGGAAAATGTGCGTGGTCATCGTGCCGAGGTCCCGTTTATCGAATGTGAGCCCACACTAATTATTCCGGACGCTTTACTAAACAAAGTTTTAGAACCATTCATGACAAGGAGAATTGAATTGGAATCAAAAGTATTTGACTTGATCGCCGCAGAACAGAAGCGGCAGGATGAAAATATCGAGCTGATCGCCAGCGAGAATTTCGTCAGCGAAAATGTGATGCAGGCAGTTGGCTCCTGCCTGACAAACAAATATGCCGAGGGCTATCCCGCCGTGCGGGACACCGGTAATAAAGGCCGTTATTACGGCGGCTGTGAATGTGTTGATGCCGTGGAAACCTACTGCTGCCAGAAATGGAGGGAAGTGTTTCAAACGGACTACCACGTCAATGTACAGCCTCATTCCGGAAGCAGCGCCAATCTGGCGGCATATATGTCTGTGCTGAAACCCGGTGAGACGATTCTTAGCATGAGTCTGCATAACGGCGGACACTTGACCCATGGCTCTCCGGTCAACTTTAGCGGTAAGCTGTTTAATATTGTCCCGTATGATGTTGGCGCAGACGGTTATATCGATTACGGTGATCTGGAAAAGAAACTGATCGAGCATCACCCGCAACTGGTGTTGGCAGGTGCCAGTGCCTATTCTCGTATCATTGATTTTGCACGTATCGGTGACATTATCAAACGGAATTCTGATGCGGATTACCATCCTTATTTCATGGTGGATATGGCTCATATCGCCGGTTTGGTTGCCGCTGGAGACCATCCGACACCGTTTGGTATTGCAGATATCATCACGACCACAACCCATAAGACATTGCGCGGCCCTCGCGGTGGCATGATCTTCTGCCGTCCGGAATTGGCCAAAAAGGTGGATTCCGCCGTGTTTCCATGCACCCAGGGCGGGCCTCTGGAGCATGTGATTGCCGGTAAAGCTGTCTGCGCGGAAGAGGCATTAACGGCAGCGTATCATGGCTATATTCACCAGGTAGTGCGGAATTGCAAAGCTATGGCGGCGGAGTTCATGAAGCTGGGATTCAAAGTGGTTTCCGGCGGTACGGATAACCATCTGTTTCTGCTGGATCTGACTGATACTGGCCTGTCCGGCAAGCAGGTGCAGGATGAATTGGACAAGCATCATATCACGTTGAATAAGAACATGGTGCCTGGTGATAAGCGAAGCCCTGTGCAGACCAGTGGTGTCCGAATCGGTACTGCTGCTATGACCACAAAGGGTTATCGAGAGGCTGATTTTATCCACGTGGCTGATCGTATTGCCAATATCATTCGGGATATGCAGGTGTCTACAGCTGTCAAGTAAATGTGCTTTATGTATCGCTCCATTACAATGCTTTTACATATCGGTAAAGGAGTGATTCAATGGTACAGAAAGACAGCAAACAAACAGAAATTCAAAATGCTTACGCACGCGAAAATCATGTTGAGCATATCCCCGCAACACTTCATTTGAATGACAAAGAAGACTTCGCAAAAACTATCCGAGTAGCACCCTATGTACGAGTCAGTACCGACAGTACGGAGCAGCAGGCCAGTTATGAACTTCAATACCAATACTATCAAGAGTATGTGGCCAATCATCCCGGTTGGATACTCAGCCAAGTTTATGCGGATGATGGAATCTCTGGTACATCAACCAAACGTCGAGCCGGATTCCGCCAAATGATCCAAGACTGCATAGACGGGAAAATTGACATGATAATCACTAAAAGCATTTCCAGATTTGCTCGCAATGTAGTGGACTGTGTTGAGACTGTCCGGCAATTAAAAGCGCTGGAACATCCCGTAGCTGTTTATTTCGAGGATATTGGGATCAATACATTAACACAAACTGGTGAGCTTTTGATGATCGTCATGGCGGCCATTGCCCAAGGAGAATCCGAAACAAAGTCTTCCAGTATCAAGTGGGGATTCCAAAAGCGATTTGCCAAAGGCTTGCCAAAGCTGGCCGATCTGTATGGATATGACCGGGAAAAGCGGGTGCTGACCATCAATCCTCTGGAATCTGCCGTCGTCAAGCTGATTTATCAGATGATTTTAGACGACAGAACCATCAGCGAAGTGGCCGACATTCTGAACCTGCAGGGCATCCCGTCGCCCCGTGGGACACGGTGGAGCTATTCTACCGTACATGGAATCCTGACCAATGAAAAATACTGTGGCGATGTGCTGATGCAGAAGACTGTCACGATTGATTTGTTTTCCCATAAATCCATTCGAAATGACGGCCGTGCTGACCAATTCTACCTGCAGGATTATCACGATCCGATCGTATCTAAAGACGTTTGGAATGAAGTGCAAAAGATCCTCAAAGGAGAACTGCCCAACGTTATTCCGAGTTGGGATGCGGTCACCGATATGCAGGATGCAACGCCTGATATTCTCAGCGATTTTTGCGTAGTAAAACCCAGAAAGGAGTTCAAGCAGTGAGCATTTTGGATAATTTTGATGTGATTGGGGTGCCCCGCACATTCAGCATTGCGGAAGTTCGTATTTTGAAAAACCGCTTGTCATTCAATTTAGCTGCCGCATCTGAAATGGGGTATCCGGGGTTTGTGCGGTTGTTTATCAGCCGGGATAAAAGTCAAGTCGCCCTGCAGCCCTGCAATAAAGAAACACCAAACGCAATGAAATTCTTTACTCAAGACATAGCTGCAAAGAAAAAGCGGACATTGCCTGTCGGCAATCGGGCTTTAGTGGCTCTCATCAAGACTGGCATGGGTGTTGGGGCGGATGTGCCTCTGCGTGCTCCGGGTGTGCGCTTTGCGGAGGAAGATGTTATTATCTTCGATTTGAAGCAAGCTACGCCATTTGTTCGTGGTCAGGAGGCATCAACCGGATTGTGTGTTATTCCGACGCCAGCAGTTCCGTTCCGTGAAGTCCCAGCAGACTATTTCAGCTAATGATGAAAAAGGAGGGCCTATATGATGTGATGGATATTGTAATTACCGATCATGCCTATGACCGCATGAAAGAACGACTTGGATGGAATAAAAAGGCTGGCGCACGCATGGCACAAAAAGCGTATATCAATGGAGTGACTCACGGGGCGACCCGTGGGTCTTTACATAGATACCTGGATTCTGTCTATCTTGCGTACCACAATGCCAGTCAAATGCGCATTTACGGAGAGGCACTGTTTATTTTCAATGGAGCAAAATTGATTACCGTTTACGCTTTACCAACGAAATATAGAGGTAAGAAATACAAATGATCAATGAAAATGTCCGTGCTCTTATTCAGCGCCGCAGAATGCAGTTGCTGGTACATAGTGCCATCTATTATGCATACAACGAATCGATTGTCTCCGATGAACAGTGGAAGAATTGGGCGCTGGAATTGGAACAATTACAAAAGGAACATCCAAGCGAAGCGGCTGCAGCACCGTATGCCGAAGCATTCAAAAACTTTGACCATTCGACTGGATATGACTTGCCGTACAGAGACCCTGCCATTTTAGCGCGAGCTGTCTGGCTTTTGCGGATTCATGATCAAAGGAGGATCACATGAAAGAAATGTTCTCCGTGTTCGTCGTAGTTGCGGCGGCCGTTTATATACTTATCACTTTATTTATTGGAGGAAAAAACAAATGATGAAAAAGATTTTAGCGGGACTTGCAGCCATTGTGATTGCACTGGGCGTTGTGATGTCTATCGAGCGGGTCTCTGTCGGCAATGTCGGCGTGGTGTATTCCGCCCATGGTGTTGAAGCACAGACCTTGTCCCAAGGCTGGCACCTGATGTCCCCATTCAAGCATGTAAAGCAGTTTCCCATCAGCCAGCAGCAGATCGTGTTCTCTGATGATCCCGCAGATTATAACGATAAAGAACACCCGGACTGGTCTATTGATGCCCCTGCTAATGGCGGCATGGTTAAGGTCAATCTGACTGTCAATTACAATTTCATGCCTGACCGTGTCATTGACCTCTATAAAAAGTTCAATGGCATGGATGGAGAATCTATTGTGGAAAGCCGTGTCCAGAACAGCATTATCGCTTATGTCAAAGAAGTTACGCCCAAATTCTCTGTCATGGACATCTACTCTGACAAGAAGTCTGAAGTCAATCAGGCAATCACTACTTACTTGAATGAAAAACTTTCCGAGGAATACGGCAGCAATGTTGCCAGTGCTCTGATCATTGATGTAGAACTGGATTCTGCTCTTCAGCAAAAGGTACAGGCCAAGGAACAAGCCAAGCAGGATGCGGAGATCGCTGAACTGGCTAAGCAGACAGCCCAGGCTCAGGCGGAAACTGATAAGGTGGTCGCAGAATCCAAGGCTGCCGTGAAGCTGATTGAAGCCGAGGCAGAAGCCGAATCCAACCGTACTATCGCCGCTTCTATTACAGATGAGTTGATCCGTATGAAGGAAGCTGAAGCCCGTATGGAGCATGGCTGGGTGACCGTTCAGGGTGCCAATACTGTGGTGACGAAATGAAAAAAGAGAAAGAACCTGTCGAGTGGGATGACCTCCCTGAATGGGCGAAGATGTTGTTCTGTATTATGCTCGGCATTATAGGACTTCTTCTCGGCCTTTTGTCTATTTTTGGCCCGGTTGCTCTGGCTCTTTCAACAAAAACGATTTGGCCGCTGCTGCTCTGGTCGATTCCCGTGGGTACTGGAATTGGCCTCACAATTTACGACGAAACATAATCTTGTATTGGATAACAGGGCGGCTTCGGTCGCCCTGTTACTTTTAAGAAAGGAGTTTTTTGTTTGGCTCATATCAGTATTTCAAATGGCAATATAAAAATGGGTAAAATCCCAAGTGTGTCTTTACCATCCGGCATTACTTGCAGACAATGTGACTGCCAGAAGAAATGTTATGCCGCTAAGATTGAACGCTTACGCCCATCGGTGCGAAAAGCATACGGAACGAATCTATTGATTTTGAAAGAAGACCCAGATACATATTGGAGAGAAGTAGAAGCGGCCATTATGATGAGCCGCTTCTTTCGTTTTCATGTCAGCGGTGATATTCCAGACATGAGTTATTTGATTCGTATGGTTGGTGTTGCAGCCAGGCAGCCTCACTGTCAGATTCTCTGCTTCACAAAGAAGTTTGAATTGGTCAATCAGCTGCTGGACACAGGCGCTGTTTTGCCACCGAATCTGCACCTGATTTTCAGCGGCTGGACTGGCCTTCAAATGGAGAATCCGCATAATTTGCCGGAAGCTCATGTGCTGTTCAAGGATGGCACCACCACTGCAAGACCAGATGCTATTCCGTGTTCAGGCAATTGTGCAACCTGTGCTTGCACAGATGGCGGCTGTTGGAACCTGAAAAGTGGGCAGCAAGTTGTGTTTCAAGAACATTGACACCTTAAATGGTCACACATATGTGACACTGACCAGTATAAACTGGAAACATCCGGACAAGCTGTCTTGGGGTGATCGCTTGCAGGTGCTGCTTTATCAGGTGCGTGTCGCACAGGGAATGTCCGCTAAGAAGCTGGCAGATAGATCCGGAATCAGCCGCACACATATTCTACGTATTGAAAATGGGTGGTCAAGTCCAACGCTTCGCTGTCTCTGCCGATTGGCGGATGCACTGGATGTAGAGGTTGGTGAATTATATCAACATCATAAAGGCGATCCAATTTTCTAATCGTGAATATGCACAACGCTTTTGCGTGGAGGAGTTCCGGGGAAATGGCTGTCGAAGTGTTTCGGTTTCCCGCAAGAACTGCCGACAACATCAATTTTAAGCAATTAAAATTGGTGAATCGGCCGATGGAATTCCACAGCTGTTCTGATTATAATACGAACATACGTTCGATTTAGGAGGGTGACAAAACGAACAGAAAAATGAATTTAGAGATAGGCAGTGATAATTTCGGATGTCTCGTCAACTGCGCTATTCGTTATTGCCTAGGCCGCTGCAGCTATATGCCAGGGTTAATTTGTTCCTACGTGAAACCTTTGCTTCCACAATTGAATGACCACACTATTGGTTGTATGGAAAGAGACATTCGGGAAGCTCCTTCTTATGGTATGGATATTGACCGAGAGACGTGGATGGAGTTCTATGGATATGTTCAGGCCGAAATGAAGCGCAGGCAGATCCCGGCCTGGCCATAAAAAAAGAGAAAGAGGTGACATACATGTGGCTTTGTCTTCTGATCATTTCCTTGGCAGTGGTACTCCTTAGCTACTGGATAGGATTCAGTGTCCTGTCACAGGTATTGGAGGATCATGGATTTTATCCAGGAGATGATGGCAGGTGGCATCGAGACGATGAAGAGGAAGAGGAACAGTCGTTTACTTATTGCCTACGTGAATCTGTATGTGAAGCGTTTCGGGTTGGAGATGAGCATATCCCAGCTTGGGCAACACAAACAAAAGAAATTGATGTGATCCTTTCCAATCCTCCTCGTGTTGTCCTGCATCGTCCGGACGGTACGACCGCCACCGCTCAAGAGGGTGATTACGTGACTCTGTTTACACAGGATCATGTTGGCATCGTCCGTGCGAAAGATCTCGCGGAGCATTTTGTAAAAGTCCAAGTACAGGAGGTAAATGAGTGATCTATTGCTATTGTAACCAATGCGGCTTGGCATTTCGCAAAGGGCATTTCAAACATCCAAAGTGTTTGCGATGCGGGAGTACGGATCTTTTGGAAGAGGATGTGCCCCTTGGCGATTTAACGCTGGCAGATCAGGTTGCAGATGAGATGTTGCGTAAGAAAGTCCGGAAGGCCGGACGGCGCACCGTCTGAAAAGACGGTGCGTAAGAGGGAAGGAGCGTGTTTGGATGAAGATCTTTGTTTGTGGACAAGCAGAGCAGTATGATGTAGCTTTCCAAAAGCAGGCGGATGGTCGAATGAGGCTGTGCGAGCCATGTGAAGACCTGCTGGCAAGCGCCGCATGTCTGACGGAACTGCCGGTGTGTAAACTGGTCGTTCCGGCAGATATGGAAGCTGCTATGCATTATTTGATCGCTCATGCCGATCCCAATATTGTTGATGATACATATGGTGAAAACGAGGCATACATTGAAGTTACATATTCTGAAGATGAACGCCAAAACCTGCTGAGGATGTTTGACGCAAAATAAAGAATATGGTATAATCACACTTCAATGGGAGGTGCCATATGGAACAGCCAAAGGACTTGTTTGAACAATATATCGAGACAATACAGGCTACACAAGCGCGAATCAATGCAAAGGGCATGTGGAAATGGATTCATGTGTATGAGGCCGATCATAATATCATGCTTACAGAAATGAGAACAGATCAGATTTGTGCAATGCTGGATAGCCGTTATTCGACTTCTCCCGCCACAATTCGTAACTATATACTCGTGTTAAGATCTTTCTTTGCATGGATGCAGAATTTCCACATGCGGGCTGATAATCCAGCAGAGATGCTTTCTTATCGTAATATTGATTATGCGGCCGGGATCAAAGTAACATATTGGCCTAATTATTTAATGCTATTGAATACATTGAATCGTATATGGACGCCTGATGAAGGATTACCAGTTTACCCCGCGACGGTATTTGCATGGGTTGGTATCCCTGTGAAAATAGCCGGAGAGGTTAAGCGGAAGCAGGTTGATTTAAACCGGCAAGTGATTGAGGTTGGTGACCAGAACTTCTCTTTAACTGATGAGATGACAGATATTTTGCAACGCTATGATTCCTTTAAATCAGCACGAAGAGACAACCGTATGACTATGGTCAGAACATATACGTCAGATACTTTTTTGTATCGATCAGAGATTCAAAATCGTACTGCGTCTGAAACTTCTAAAAACCCAGTCAATGCGGTGGGGGTTTTGTCTGCGGCATCCAAGGTTCTTACAACACATCATTTACGTTCAACTCTTAAATATAGTGAACTTGTTAAGTCTGGGTGGCTGCACAGAATGTATTTGATGGAATGCGAGGGACACGAATTGTCAGATGTCCTTGAATATGGGAAGGCAGGATTGAACATCCCAACAGCTTATCCAGGAGATGCCCTCTTGATATACCAGAATTATAAAAAAGCATTTAATCTAAACTGAAGTGAGGTGAACCATGGCCTGGCTAATTACGTTGGTATTATTTTTGGCAATTGGCGGAGTAATCTGCAGGAGAGCTGACAAAATAAACTACCAAACACAGCAAAGGCAAGAGGCACACGAAAATGAATTGCGAGCAATTAAAGGCAATATTTACGCCATTGCATGGCAACATTGTTTAGACCTCCAATTGGACTATCTAAAAACGCATCCTATCATCCCTCAAAACGAGACGCTCCCTTATCATTATACGATTGCACACGGCATATCTCTACAGCAGTCAAGTGTGATATATGCCTTGGAGGACCTGCGTAGCAGACAACAGCCTGTGATTCGTGTTGTTCATCATGATGTTCAAATCGTTCAACCGCAAGAATCTTATGATGCCACGTATGAAGCGGAGGGTGTCCGTGGTGTGCTGGACCCCATTTATGGGCCTTTTAGTATGCCATGTGCTTGCAAAGTCAATGACGAGAAGGCAATCGCTGTCGCAAAACCCATTTGGGATCGACAAGTTCTAGGGACTAACATTGTTAAATGGGATCGGCAGACTGGCCGTATTATGTATTGAGGTGAATCATGGCTTGGCTAATTGTATTGGCATTGTTCTTGTGGATAGGTGGCGGAATCTGCAAATTTGCCGACAAAGCAAGAGATAAGCAATTCCGAATCCAAGACGATTTCAATCAAAAGCTGACTGCCATTAAGGCAAACATTTATGTGCTTGCATGGCAAGAATGTTTGAATTTACAAATCGACGTGTTACATGCTATGGATTTGAAACGTCTGCAATCGCCGGCCGCCTCTTATGATGCGACACATGATGTTAATATTCAGCAACAGAGCGTTGATTATGCAATCAAGAGCCTTCGCAGCAGAGGACAAAATGTCTTCCGTTTTACAGAGAAGGGGCCTGTGATCGTGACGCCAACGGATGTATTTGCCGTTGGAATCGATGCACCGAAAATCACAAATGCATTGCCCCCTATCTTAGGAAAATTCGATGTTCTCTTAGGCTGTGAAGCGACGGATATGAATGCACGTCAAATTGCAATTCCAATTCTAAATCATGAGCAGCCAAATTCTAATATACTCACTTGGAGATAATCATGTTTGAAAGCCCCGCTTCGGCGGGGCTATTTTTTATGCAAAAATTTATAAAGAGAAAAGGAGTCTTGTATTGAATAATGTAAATGTACCGCAGCCCCACTTCGGGGACGTCTTTTTTGCAGATTTGTTAGGAGATGATCATGTTCAGGCCGGCAGGCGACCGGTCGTTATTGCTCAAAACGATATTGGCAACCGGTTCAGCACAACAGTCGAAGTGATTCCCATGTCTTCCCGCGTCAACAAGGCCAAGTATATGCCAACTCATGTGCTGGTTCATCCAAATTCCATCAATGGTTTGAAAACAGCCAGCATTGTCCTTGCCGAGCAGGTGGTCACTATTCCTAAGAAGCGTCTGCTTGCTTTCCTTGGTGCTCTTGATAAAGAGACTTTGGGGCTCATTGGGCAAGCCCGTCGGACACAATCTCCATTCCATTCTCTGTGAATTAACGTAGACAAAACAGTAGTTTTATGAATACTTGTAACCCTTGTGCCGCAATGGTTTCAGCGGTCGGATAATCCTTTATTTGGCTAAAGAACGTAGGATTTCCAATGGTTTGTCGTAGTGAGAGTCATACAAAACTCCCACTCTTATGACCTAGAGAAAGGAGCCGGGTAAAATGGCAAACACAACACCAAAAAAAATCAAAGCGATCCCAGTGAAGGATATTCGCTGGGTCCATTACATAGACAACAATCACTGCGAATGGCTGACAACGTCGAAGCCAGACCGCAGTGTTTATTTTTTATATAAGCAAGTTCCTGATGGTTATGAACTGGTCATGAAAGCCGCCACTCCGGCGGGCTTCAACGATATTGTGTTCCCACCAGAAAAGCCAGTTAAAAAACAAAAGAGATAGAACATGCATTTGCATTTTCTAAATATATCAGAAAGCAGGTTTATACGTAATGGCATTCCAAAAAGCAAAGCGAGAACAAATCTGGGCTAAGGTTTTGCTGAACTCCCCCAGCGGAGGCGGCAAGACCTACAGCGCACTCCGGCTCGCTGCCGGCATCGCACGTAAGTGCGGCAGTCGTGTAGCAGCAATCGACACGGAGAACGGACGTATTCGGTATTACGCCAATGAGTTCGACTTCGACGATATGCAGCTGGAGGAACCCTATTCCCCGGAGAAGTACATGGATGCAATCGATGAAGCCGTCAAGGCCGGTTACAAGGTCTTGGTCATCGACTCCACTTCTCACGAATGGAATTTCTGCCTGGATCTGGTCAACAACATGCCCGGCACCAATTCCTATACCAAGTGGAAGAGCGTGACGCCTCGTCACAATGCCTTCCAGGAGAAGATCCTGCAGGCTCCCATCCACATCATCGCTACCGTTCGTGGTAAGGATGAATACGTACTCGAAGATTCCAACGGCAAAAAGGTCCCCAAGAAGGTTGGCCTGGGCTACACCCAGAGAGATGGCGCTGAATTCAACTACACGGTCACACTGAATCTGGATCAGTCCACCCATCGTTTCTCCGCAACGAAGGATAACACCCACCTCTTTGAAGACCGCTATGATGTGCTGACAGAAGCCGACGGCGAAGCCATCTATGAATGGGCAAACAGCGGCGAGGCGCCTGCACCCAAGCAGAAGCCTACAACCGCTCCAGCAACGGACAAGGTGGAAGACGTTCCTTCTAAGATCCTGGCAATCGATGCCAAGGTCAAGCAGCTGCAGAACCAGGGTGTCGCTAAGGAAGACCTGGTGGCCGCCATCAAGAACGTCATGGGCACCACTGCAAATTACAATCGCATCACGGATATGCAAACAGCCAACGATGTGTTGGCAAAGCTGAACGAATTGGAGGGTAACTAATTATGGCACTGAACCACATTGATCTGATGGGACGCCTGGTGGCTGATCCCGAATTACGTAAGGTTGGAGACGACGTCAGCGTTGTCTCTTTCCGCCTGGCAGTTGATCGTGACCGCAAGAATAAGGACACCGGTGAGCGCGATGCCGACTTCATCAATGTCTCCGCATGGCGCAGCACGGCTGACTTTATCGCCCAGTATTTTGCCAAGGGTGATATGATGGTCGTTTCCGGCCGCCTGCAGAGCCGCATGTATGAAGATAAGGACGGCAATAAGCGTTCTGCTTATGACGTTGTTGCCGATACCGTCTACTTCGGTGCATCCAAGAAGGAAAGTGGTCAGACGGAAGCGGGCGGCGGTGATGATGAGTTGCCCTTCTAATGGGGTGATTCTGTGAGCAGTCCTTACAAAGAACAATTGGACCACATGGTGTGGAGCTTCAGTCGGCTGAACAGCTATGAGCAGTGTCCATATGGCTGGAAGCTCCATTATTTAGACCATGTTGAACAGGCAGGCTCTGGTTTTGCAGACTGGGGCCTGCTTTGTCATTCCATTTTTGAAGACTACGAAAAAGGAAATCTGGCTGATTTTGAACTGCTGGATGCCTATGACGCACGGTATCCGCAGTACATGCACAACGACTTCCCACCAATCCGTGGCGTCCCATTGGCAGACCGGTATTACGAACGGGGGAGGGAGCTGTTTGCTTCCTTCCCCGGCTTCTCAGATGACTGGGATATTCTTGGCGTTGAGCTCAAGGTCGAATTTGAATTTGAAAGCAAGAAGTTCATTGGCTACATTGATCTACTTGTTCGCGATAAAAAAGACGGCAGGCTCATCGTCATCGACCATAAAAGCAAAAGCCAATTCAAGACTCCAGAAGAGCAAGCACATTATGCGATTCAACTCTATCTGTATGCCTATTGGGTCTATCTCCATTATGGCGAGCATCCCAAAGAACTGATTTTTGATATGTTCCGGGCAGATGAGACCATTACGATCCCGTTTTGTCAAGAAGATCAAGACAGCGCTATTCATTGGTTTACAGGAACCATCCAAAAAATTTATGAGGATGTAGATTTCTGGGACCGCATCGCTCTGCAATATGAAGCCAAGCAAAAACCACTCGCCGACTTCAAACGGAATGATTTCTTCTGTAACTACCTCTGCGGCAGTAAGCATTTTTGTGAACGCAGTTTATTCAAACAACTTTAGGAGGATTTTTAAATGAAGGCAGTAACCAATATTTCTTTGACTCTGGAGAACATGGAGACCATCAAGCTGACCAATGAGGAGATCAGTTCTTTCGCTGTGGAGAATATCTCCGATCAGATCACGCAGATTGGCCCCGGTGTTTTCCAGTTTCAATCTTTTGAGTTCCTTCGTATGGAGCTGAAGACGTGCGCCAATCATACATATAACGCATTTGGCAGTCCCAGTTCTCAGACTATTTTTCAGCGTCTGACCAGTGAAGATGCTCCTATTGGCTGCATCGAACTGGAGTATAGCGACGGCTCTCAGACCCAGCTGTATGTTCCTGATGACATGGCACAGATCTTCGAGACCGATACTTATGGCAATCTCGTTATGACACTGGGTTACACAGAAGATGCAGACGATGGTTGTTGCTGCTGCGGAGACTGCGAGGATTAAGGCATGCTGATCGACCGGGAGGCTATCCAACAAGCAAAAGAGCAGCTCGGTGACCGTAATGCAGACCTCATGCAAGAGATTCTGCAAATGGAGAAGTACAACCCCCAGCGTAAGCTGGGGTGTTGCCCCAATCCTGATCATGATGACCATAATCCAAGCTGTTCTTATGATCCAAAGCGTCACATCTTCCATTGCTTTAGCTGTGGATACTCCATTGACCTAGTCAGTGCTTACATGCTGAGCGGCATGAGTTTTACCGATGCCTGCCGGAAGCTGTTTGCGGAAGCAGGCTACCAATATGACTTTTCTGAAATTGACCGTCATGTCAAGCAGAGAGATTATCGGTATCCCAAGCCCAAATATGCAGAGAACAGAGATAAAGTCAACGCATATTGGCAAGGAAGAGGCATTTCCGAGAAAACGCTGGACTACGTAGACATCCAGGAAGACCCGGACGGCAATACACTGTTTCAGTATTATGACCTGACCGATACATTGGTCACAGTCAAAGTACGCAGCCACAACACAAAGGACGCAGGGCATCGGTTCTGGCATCTGAAAGATTCCGATCACATGGACATCCTGTTCAATATGAACCGCATCAATCCTGAGCAGCCGTTGATCATTACCTGTGGCGAGGGCGACTGCATGACAGCCGTGGAATGCGGCTTTTATAATGCGGTTTCCATCAACGGTGGGGAGAAGAATCATAACTGGATCGCCAACTGCTGGGAATGGCTGCAACAGTTCCATGAAATCATTCTTGTGCCTGACAATGATGATACAGGCAAGCAGTGGCTGAAAACTGTTCGCACCCGACTGGGCGAGTACCGCATCAAGGTTGCTGATGTCGGTATCACAGTAACACCTATTGGTCAAGATCCGAAAGAAATCAATGACCTGAATGAACTTTACTGCACATGCGGACGAGAAGCTGTGCAGCTCGTCATCAACGAAGCCAAAGACAGTGAGATCCCGTCAATCGTCGATTATGCGGATGTCAAGAAATTCGATATGTCAGATGTGGTTGGCATAACGACCGGTTTGGGCGACATGGACGAGGCACTGGATAAGTTCTACATGGGTAGCACTACGGTTCTGACAGGTACAGCAGGCAGCGGAAAGACAAGCCTATTAAGTACACTGATTTGCAAAGCCGTTGAGCAAGACTTTCCGGTATTTGTTTACAGCGGAGAACTGAGCAACCCGTCGCTGAAAAGCTGGATCGATTATGTCCACGCTGGGCGACGTGGACTGAACCAATATGAAAAGGCGGTTGGCCATGGCTTTTATTATCGTGTCCGGAATGATGTGTACCGAAAGATCAATGAATTCTATAAAGGGAAAATTTTCTTTTATAAGGATAGCTTTGATCAAAAGGTTTCTCATATCATGCAGACGGCGGAATCTGTTGTCCGGAAATATGGAGTGCGGTTCTTAGTGTTCGACAATTTAACGTCCATGGATCTGGAGAATGACGATAACAATAAATACCAGAAACAGGAAGAGTTCATCCGGAACATTGTGTCCTTCGCTACTCAGTGGGATGTCTGCTGTGTTGTTGTCCTGCATCCGAAGAAGATGGATATGTACCGCAAAATGTCGATCTTCGATCTGCAAGGCGTTTCCGCCGCCGTCAACCTGACACACCGAGTCCTGGCTTTGTATCGTGTCCGTCCAGAGGAAAAGAAGGGCAAAGTGCAAAAGAGCAAGGCTGGCTGGGTGCAGGAGCCTATTCCGTATGACGTGACCATTGAGGTCTTGAAAGACCGTTTTGGTTCCGGTGCCGGTAAGACCATTGGGCTCTATTACGATGTGCCCAGCAAGCGGTTCTATGACACGCTGGACACTTTGGACCACAAATACCAGTGGGACGCTGATTCGGACTATAAGGGCGTACCACTTCCATACGAAACACCTTCGTTAGTGGAAGCGAAGAATTATGACCTTGAAGTCCTTGGCCCACATCAACCCCAGTAAGGAGAATTTACATGGCAAATAAGAAGCGACCGGCTCCTCAATCAGAGGAGCCGGTTTCTGTTCCAGCAGAAATCACCAATATGAATTTCTATGGCTTGCAGTTGGATGAAGACCAGAAGCATTTTGTTTCCTGTATCTTCAATCCAGACATTGACATTGTGTTCTGTAACGCTCGCAGCGGCAGTGGTAAAACTGTGACCGCATTGGGGGCTGCCAAGCTGCTGGTCAAGAGCGGCCAGTACGATGAGATCCAGTATCTCATGATTCCGCACAGCGAAAAAGAAGCACGGTGTGGCTATCGGCCTGGCAGTACAGAAGAGAAGCTGGCACCGTATTTCCTGCCTCTGTATGACGCAGCGCCCATCTTGGACATCAATCCGTATACCGACATCAATACACCTTCCGATGATTGGAAAACGCAAGGTGGAGGGTATATCACCTGCGTAACCGACATCTGGATGCGTGGCCGGACAATTAGTCCGCGTACAATTTTGCTCCTCGATGAAGTGCAAAATGGATTCATTGACCAGATCAAAACGATTCTGACCCGTGTCACAGATGGCTGCAAGGTCATCTGCATTGGCCAAAAGGAGCAGTGCGATCTGGTCAAGAACGCTTCCCGCAGCGGCTTTATCCCGTATCTGGAGCACTTCCGCGGACAGGAACGTTGTGCGGTCTGCGAACTGCATACAAACCATCGTGGGTGGATCAGCACCTGGGCGGACGCATTGGAAATGTAAGGGGTGATGGTATGTGATCCAGTATCAGAATTACCATCGCCATTCCATGTACACCAATGTCCGCATCTCGGATTCTGTTGTCACGAATGAAGCCTATGCAAAGAGGGCTGTCGAACTGGGCCAGACCATTCTTTCCACTTGCGAACACGGCTGGCAGGGCAACTACTGGGAGTGTTACAAGCTGGCCAAACAGTATGGCTTGAAGATGCTGTTTGCATCGGAAGCGTATTGGGTCAAAGACCGCTTGGAAAAGGACAGTACCAACTGCCACATTTTCCTCGGAGCTAAGAACGAACACGGTCGACAATGCCTGAATGACATCCTGTCGGAAGCGAATCTGACCGGCTTCTACGGCCGTCCCAGAGTTGATATTCCTCTGTTGTTGTCCCTGCCAAAGGATGATGTCTGGGTCACATCCGCCTGTCTTGCCGGTTGGTGGTACGAGGATGCTGAAGATATTTGGACAACACTGTTTGATCATTTTGGCAAGAATTTCTTTCTGGAAGTCCAATATCACAATACAGATAAGCAGCGGGAAATCAACGAACGGGTCCTGAAGCTGCATAACCAGATCAAAGCCCCGCTGATCATGGGATGCGATAGTCACTTTATCTTCCCACAAGAAGACCAGAACCGTATTGACTTCATCAACAGCAAAGGCATGCACTACGCAGATGAAGATAACTGGTACATGGATATGCCGGATGGAAACACAGCCTACGAGCGGTTCGCTAAACAGGGCGTATTGAACCATACCGACATCATGGACGCCATCAATAATACGCAGGTCTTCTGTGAAGTAGAAGAATACGACAGCCCCATCTTCAATTCGGAGATCAAGATGCCGACTCTGTATCCCGACTGGACGCAAGAGCAACGAGACGAAGAATATAAAAGACTGGTTTGGTCAGGATGGGATGCGTACAAGACGGACATTTCGAAAGAAAAATGGTCACACTACGAGGACGAAATCAAAAGTGAAGTCCAAACTGTTGTGGATACCCACATGGCCGATTACTTTATCGACAACTACCATATCATCCGTAAAGGCAAAGAGAACGGTGGATGGCTGACGAAGACGGGAAGAGGCTCTGCCGTGAGCTTCATCACCAATAAGCTTCTGGGTTTCACTGAAGTCGACCGTATTGCTGCTTCTGTAAAAATGTATCCGGAACGCTTTATGAGCGCAACGCGAATCCTGGCCAGCGGCAGCTTACCAGATATTGACTTTAATGTGGCTGACCAGGAGCCGTTTGCCCGTGCTCAGCAGGAAGTGTTGGGCGAAGACCACGCTTACCCCATGGTGGCTTATGGCACGGCCAAAGTATCTGCGGCATGGAAGCTTTATGCCAAATCTCAGGGCGTGCCGTTTGAGCTGGCCAATACTGTGTCAGATCAAATCAAACGGTATGAAATGGCCGTCAAACATCAGGATGAAGATGACGATACAGAGATCGATCCGTTTGATTATATCGATGAACAGTACCGTGAGATCTTCTCAAAAAGCAAAGATTATTTGGGCCTTATTACCTCGTGGTCGGTGGCCCCATGCTCCTATCTGCTCTATCAAGGCAGTATTCGCCGCGAAATTGGGCTGGTGCGTGTGAAGGATCACCTGTGTTGCTGCATGGACGGCCACTGGGCTGAAGAATGTCACTTTCTGAAAAATGACCTGCTGACTGTGCAGGTCGTGAATCTCATCTATCAAGCCTTTCGTCGTATCGGGAGAGAACCGCCGAATGTGAACGAGCTATTATCCTGGACAAGTGGTGATCAAACCACCTGGAACATGTATGATAAGGGCTGCACGCTCTGCTTGAATCAGGTGGAGAGAGAGGGAACCTCCGCCAGAGTACGTGTCTATAAACCATCCAACATCTCCGAGTTGTGTGCCTTTGTAGCCGCTATCCGTCCTGGATTTAAATCAATGTATAAGATTTTTGAAGCCCGTTCGCCATTCGCATATGGGGTCAAAGCTTTTGACGAACTCATTCAGACAGAAGAAATGCCGAACAGCTTCATCCTTTATCAGGAGCAGGAAATGGCAGCGCTTCATTATGCTGGGATTCCCATGTCAGAGTGTTATACCGCCGTCAAGAATATTGCCAAGAAGCGCAAAGAAAAAGTCCTTGCTTATGAGGAAAAATTCAAAAGCGGTTTGGTGCGCACCATGATTGAGGACGAACATCGTTCCCAAGAGGATGCCGACACTATGGCCGCACAGCTCTGGCAGATCATTACGGATGCTTCCTCGTATTCTTTCAACGCATCACACTCTTATTGCGTAGCATTGGACAGCCTCTATGAAGCATGGCTGAAATCCCACCATCCTTTGGAATTCTATGAGGTGGCCCTGAACATCTATGAGAAGAAGGGTAACAAAGACAAGATGAACGCCTTGAAAGAAGAAGCAGAGAACTACTTCATGATCCACTTTGCCCCTATCCGCTATGGACAGGACAATCGTGGCATCAAAGCAGTGACAGACGAGAACATCATCACCAATTCTATTGCCTCTATCAAGGGCTTTAGTAAGTCTTTGGGGGCAACGTTATATACCTGTTCCCAGCAGCCGCACAAATCCTTTATAGATATTCTGCGGTGGCTGGATGCCCATTCCGTGAAGAGTGCCAAGGTCGAACCACTCATTAAGATCGACTATTTCCAGAAATTCGGCAATAATGCCGAACTCTTGAGATTGGTTGACATAATGGAATTCTTCAAGTATGGGTCGGCAAAAACTATTCGGAAAGAGAAACTCAATTCCCAAATGGCATCCTTCATCGCTGCACATGGCACGGATAAGGGCGCTAAAGGAGCCGAACTCAAATCATACACCATCACAGATATGGATGGCCTGCTGAATGATCTAGAGGACTACATTATGGGTCTCCACCTCCCGGAGCTGCCGTTCCGCACACGGGCCAAGAATCAAAAGGACATCTTGGGCTATGTGGATCTGACAACTCATTTAGAAGCAGACCGCCGCAAAATCTACGTACTGGACGTTCGCCCGTTGAAGAGTAAATTCTCCGGAAAAACGTGGAGTTACGCTGCCAATGTGAAAAGTATTGGAACAGGGAAGACCTCCCGGCTTTTCATCAAGCCTTTCATTTTTGATAAAGCACAGTTTGCTGAAGGCGATGTGCTTTATGCCAAGAATCTCCAAAAGGACCAGAAAGAATATTGGTGGTTGCAGAGCTATGACATCGTGCCGGAGTAGGGAGGCCGGTACTCGGAGAAAGGAAAATCATGCATCGTTCAACCAAAGAAAAAATGATCTTTTGCATGTTGGCTCTTGGCTGGGTCCTGTTCTTGACAGGGATGGTCACCAGCCGCCAGCAGGCAGAAAATCTCAGCAACGTGGAATTATCCACCGTCGAGGAGCAAGAAGTTCCTTGTGCGATCAGTGAAATCGTGGCCGAGCCGGAACCCATCATCGAGAAACCCGTCGTGACCAGGTATTCAGCAATCGCCGAGTCAATTTCCCAGAAGGAGAAGGGGCTAATGGCCATGGTTGTCTATCATGAGTCACGGGGTGAACCGCATGACGGGCAGAGAGCTGTTGCAGAAGTTATCTTAAACCGCACGCTCTCTGATCAATTTCCAGGCACAATCGAGAAAGTTATTTACCAGAAGTACAATGGCAAATATCAATTCTCTTGTGCTCCTGCTTTAACAACTGCCGCTATTCAAGAACCTGGCGCACTTGCCAACTGTTTTGATGTTGTGGACGAAGTGCTGGCGGAAACGGAGTACGCCGTGCCGGCGCATTACTACTTCTTTTCCACAGGCTCCACGAAGAAGGCAGATCATCTAAAAATTGGACACCATACATTCCGATAAGGAGGAACCAATTTTGAGCGAATATCACGTACCTGATTTCGGCAACATTACAGACGTTGCGATTTATGGCCTTGACGAAAGTATTCGTCGGGCCAAATATCCTATGGCAGTCGACACCTCAGTGTTGACGATGGAATTGACAAAGGGGATTCGTTCCCTTGCTCAGAGCGCCACTGGAGAAGGACATGATCAATGGGAAACCGGTATCATTGTCCAGTTTGACCTGCGATATACTGTGAAAGCATGGACGGAAGCTGAGCGTTATACCTTCCTGGATTTCATTTCATCCCAGTCCACCATGCATCGCATTGCCAAATTCAATCTGGATGAGCAGTACATCCAATATACCGACCCTCGCATGATTGAAATCATGAAAGAGCTGGTGGCCCACTATAACGAGACAAAGGACCCGGAAGATTATTTGCGAGTCCTCTACAGTAATCCATGCGGGTTCCAGTTGATTGCCGGTATGACAACCAACTACCGCCAACTCAAAACCATCTACCAGCAGAGAAAGAACCACCGTCTGCCAGAATGGCGAGAGTTCTGTGCGTGGATTGAGACGCTTCCTAAGGCACAAGACCTGATCATCCGGGAGGCTGCCGCATGAGTAAGCATAAAATCGTCTTACTGGTTGGCCGTTCCGGCTCTGGCAAAACCGCTATTGCCAATTATCTGCATGATACATACGGCTGGAATGTTGTTTCATCTTATACTACCCGTCTTCCCAGGTATGAAGGGGAGGCGGGTCATGTTTTCATCTCGGACGAAGATTTTGACCAGCTGCGTGATCTCGTAGCCTATACAGAGTTTGATGGTCATCGGTACTGCGCCACCGGAGATCAAATTGACCAAAGTGACCTTTACGTTGTCGATTTGGTTGGCGTCAAAACGATGCAGCAGTTGTACCATGGAGATTCTATCATTCTCCCAGTATATCTGGATGTTTCCCGTAATCAGTGTTTCAAACGTATGCTGAAACGTGGAGATGGAGTCCGTGCCGCATGGCGGCGCAAGAAGAATGATGACCAGATGTTTGACGGAGCCAAGGAGTATCTGATGAACAATTTTGACTCTTGTTTATCGGTCAAAAACAGTGGTTCTCTGGCGGAGACCGGAGATATGATCTACCGCTGGGCAACTATCTAAGGAGGCAAAGCTATGAACATCTTAAAAAGAAACGGCTCTGAAGTTCTGTTCGATAAATCTAAAATCGTTATTGCAATCTCAAAGGCAAACGAGGAAGTGGAGCCGCATGAGCGTCTGCCTATCAGCCGTATTGAAGCCATTGCCAATGATATTGAAGCCGACTGTGCCCACCTTGGTTACGAGGTAAGCGTAGAAGATGTCCAGGATATGGTGGAAAAGCAGATCCTGGATAGCAATGCTTTTACGCTGGCAAAGACTTATATGCGGTATCGCCAGGACCATAATATTGCCAGAGGCAAGCAGGAACTTTACAAGCGGCTGCTGGCCATCGTGGAGGGAGACAGCGAAGAAGCAACACAGGAGAATTCAAATAAGAATCCTGTGATTGCTTCCACGCAGCGAGATTATATGGCCGGAGAAGTCAGCCGGGACATTACCAACACAATGCTACTGCCGAAGGATATTGTAGATGCCCACAATGCTGGCATCATCCATTTCCATGACGCCGACTATTATGCCCAGCACATGCATAATTGCGACCTCATCAACCTGGAAGATATGCTCCAGAACGGAACGGTCATCAGTGGAACATTGATCGAAAAACCGCATAGTTTTTCCACAGCCTGCAATATTGCCACGCAAATCATCGCCCAAGTGGCCAGCAATCAGTACGGCGGGCAGTCTATTTCTTTGAGTCATCTTGCTCCGTTTGTTGATGTTAGCCGTCAAAAAATTCGAGACAGCGTGATGAAAGAACTGGAGCTTGCTGGAGCTGCTCCCACTCAAGAAACTATTGCCGAAATTGTGGAAATGAGACTGAAAGATGAGATCAAACGCGGCATCCAGACGATCCAATATCAGGTCGTCACTTTGATGACCACCAATGGGCAAGCCCCATTCATTACGGTCTTTATGTATCTCGATGAAGTCTCAGATCCGCAAACAAAAGCCGATCTGGCCATGATCATCGAAGAAACTCTGCGTCAGCGGTATCAGGGTGTTAAAAATGAAACGGGCGCTTGGGTCACTCCCGCATTCCCAAAACTGATCTATGTTTTGGATGAAGATAATATTCACGAAGATTCTCCGTATTGGTATCTCACTGTCATGGCAGCGAAGTGTACTGCCCGCCGCATGGTGCCGGATTACATTTCAGCCAAGAAAATGCGGGAGCTGAAGGGAGATGTATATACCTGCATGGGATGCCGCTCTTTCCTGACTCCAGACCGCTTCACTGAGGCCGGAGTTGGAAACATTGCCAACGCAGGTAACTATGATCCGACCAAACACAAGTATTACGGTCGCTTCAACCAAGGTGTAGTCACAATCAATTTACCTGATGTTGGTTTATCCGCTCATAAGGATTTCGATTTGTTCTGGAAAATCTTTGATGAACGTTTGGAACTGTGTCATCGTGCATTAAAGCTACGGCATGAGCGGCTGTTAGGCACGCCGTCTGACATTTCTCCCATTCATTGGCAGTATGGTGCGCTGGCACGCCTGAAAAAAGGAGAGACCATCGACAAGCTCCTGTTCAACGGTTACTCCACGATCTCACTTGGGTATGCTGGTTTGTATGAATGCACCGTCGCCATGACTGGAAAGTCCCATACAGACCCAGCTGGCAAGGAATTTGCCTTGGCAGTTATGCAGCACATGAATGATAAATGCAACGAGTGGAAAGCGGCAGAGAATATTGATTATTCTCTGTATGGCACACCAATTGAGTCCACGACTTACAAGTTTGCCAAGTGCCTCAAGAAACGCTTTGGTATTATTCCCGAAGTGACCGATCATAACTACATCACGAATAGCTACCACATTAGTGTGCGGGAAAAAGTTGATGCTTTTACAAAGCTGGCATTTGAATCTGATTTCCAAAAGCTTTCACCCGGCGGTGCCATCAGCTACGTGGAAGTTCCGGATATGCAAAACAACATTCCCGCCGTGCTGGAAGTGATGAAGTTCATCTACGACCACATCATGTACGCCGAGCTGAATACCAAGAGTGACTACTGCCAGGTCTGCGGCTGGGACGGTGAGATCCCAATTGTAGAAGACGAAAACGGCAAGCTGATCTTCAAGTGCCCTCGTTGTGGGAATGAAGATAGATCAAAGTTAAACATTGCGCGAAGAACCTGCGGCTATATTGGAACCAACGATTGGAACCAAGGGCGTGTGCAGGAAATCAAAGAGCGGGTGCTGCACCTGTGAATTACGGAGAAATCAAGCTCTATGACATCGCCAACGGAGAGGGAGTTCGAGTCTCCCTCTTCGTTTCCGGCTGCACAAATCACTGTCCAGGGTGCTTCAATCAAGAAGCTCAGGATTTCGATTACGGTCAGCTCTACACGCCATTCACCGAGCAATACATTCTTGACCAGGTATCGAAGCCGTATATTGCGGGGCTAAGTATTTTAGGCGGCGACCCCATGTGCCAGAGTGATGCAGGACTCACGTATCTCATTCAGCTGGTCAATGCAGTTCGAGATATGGGGAAGACCACATGGCTTTGGACTGGATTCCTGTGGGATGACTTTGACCACATTCAGCTCAACTTTCATCAAGCATTGTTAAAGGCTCTCATCACAGGCTGTGATGTTGTTGTAGATGGGCCTTTCATTGAATCGCAGAAAGACCTGAGTCTCGTGTGGAAAGGTTCTGCAAACCAGCGAGTCATTGATGTGCAGCAGACATTAAAACAAGGGCACGTCGTGCTCTATGCAAAGGAGAAATCGATATGACAAAGACCCATACCATCGAAACCATTGAGGAATATGACAAAGACGGGAAGCTTACCCGCAAGACAACCACAGAGACAACTGAAGAGTCCAACTATTCTACGACTGACTATGGCAACCAAGGGTGGTCCCCGTATCGTCCTCAATATCCGAACTATGCGGATAAAACAATCTGGTATGACAATGGTCCTGATGTCAGCACGACCACCACTGCTCAGAATGTAGACACGTCAGCCACTCTGAAAGGCTAACTTCAAACCAAAACACGTAGATATATAAACACCCCCTCCAGAGGTGTGAGCTCCGGAGGGGGCTTGGCAGGCAACCTTTAGAAGTTGCACCACCCGGCGATCTCGTTGACCAAAAGGAGGCGGCGTCTTGCAACAGACGCTCCACGTCAGAAAAACAGATTTTCTTCATGGATCAGCGCCACCTTTCTTTTGCTTCGCCCTGAGTTCTTCACTCTACGCTTGACCACCATTTCCTGCAGAAAATGTATCTACGTTTTGGGCGGGCGGGTTGCAGTGATAGAGCACGGAGTCATATGTACACTATACTTCGTGCCTCTCACTGAGCTCCGTCCTGACCATCATATACAATTTAAATGTGAAAATCAAGGAGAAATCATATGCCTATCAATATTAAGGTAAAATACTTTACAGACATTGAACCGCTTGAGCAAATCGATGGCGGCGATTGGATCGACCTGCGGGCGGCGGAAGACGTCGAACTGAAGGCAGGTGAGTTCAAGTTGATCCCGCTTGGCGTCGCGATGGAACTCCCGGAAGGATATGAGGCTCATGTAGTGCCCCGCAGTTCCACCTTTAAGAAGTGGGGCATTATCCAGACGAATCATATGGGCGTCATTGATCAAGCATATTGCGGAGACCTCGATCAGTGGCACGATCCTGTGCTGGCTGTGCGAGATACGGTGATCCATAAGAATGACCGTATCTGCCAATTCCGTATCGTTGAAAATCAACCTAAATTGAATTTTGAAACTGTCAATCATCTCGAAAACCCTGACCGAGGAGGTTTCGGCAGTACAGGGAGCAATTGATATGGCAAATATGAAAAATCCCGTCAAGGCTATCCATGCCTTCTGCGCGGACTGTATGGGTGGGCACGAGTCATATATCAAAACCTGTACCACTGAAACCTGCCCGCTGCATCCGTTTAGAATGGGCAAGAATCCATATCGCGCTCCAGCAACAAGACAGTATACACCGGAACAGATTGAAGAGCTTCGGCAACGGATGAAACATTGCCACGAGGTTCAAAGACAGAAAAAACTCAAGGAGAATCAATATGAGTAAAGAGGAAATGCTTGACAAAATCGCTGACCTCAGCTACCGCATGAACTGGCTTGTGCATGATATGTACGAGGCAGGATACACAGATGATGATATCCAGTGCGCCGTCGATGACGGTGCTCGCGAGTATCGCATCATGCTCGGAGACGAGGAGTAAGCATAATCAACAGTTTGTATGTGAGGGAGGCTTCGGCCTCCCTTTTTGTACGCGCGGATACATAAGGAGGCATCTATGAAAGAGATCCCTATCTGGGAAAAAAGTAATCTTACGCTTGAAGAAGCAGCGTCCTACTCAAACATTGGAATAAACAAACTCAGGGATCTTACCAATGACGAGGGATGTGCATTTGTCCTGTTCGTTGGAGGAAAGAGATTGATCAAGCGCAGAGCGTTCGACAGTTTTATTGAGAAAGTTTACTCAATATGATGAATTCACAGATCGAATGTGGTATAATACCATGGCCATATTCGACGCTGGAAAGGAGCCATTATGTCAGAGAAGCGTCGAGACACTAAAAATAGAGTGCTACGGACTGGAGAATCCCAGCGTCCGGACGGCACATATATGTACCGATTTTCAGATTTCAAAAAGCATCGCAGAACAATTTATGCCAAAACGCTTAATGAACTGCGGGAAAAAGCTGCACAAGCACAAGCAATGCAATTGGAGCGTATTGACTATGCGGCCGGCAGTATTAGTATGGCTGCGCTTGTCGAAGGATTTGTCAAAAGGAAGCGTAATATCGCACTGGGGTCAAGAAGAGGATACCAGAGCATTGTGAATTTTATCAACGATGACCCATTCTGCCAAACGCCAATCAAAAATATCAAAATGATTTATGCGAAGCAATGGCTTCAGCAAATCCAAGAGCAGGGGAAGTCGTACAACACTGTCAAAAGACTTTATAGTGTAGTGAAGTGCGCTTTCAAGGAAGCGGTCGAAGATGATATTCTTCGTAAAAACCCGTTCCATTTTCAACTCAGTTCTGTATTGGAGCAGGAGTCATCAAGCAAAACTGCTTTGACAGCGGAAGAGAAAACAATCTTCTTAGAACTGGCTCGTACAGACAGGATACTGAGTCGCTACTATTTGGACATCGTCATATTGCTCGGAACGGGCCTTCGTATCTCAGAGCTTTACGGACTCACTGAGCATGATATTGATTTCGACAGCATGACCCTGTCAGTAGACCATCAGGTTATACACCCAATGACAAAGAATGAGTCCTTTGTGATCGCTCCTCCGAAAAGCGCAAGTGGAGTCAGAATCATCCCTCTGCGCGAAGAAGTTGCCGAAGCTCTACGTCAAGTAATTGGCGCAAGAGACTTTAAAAATAATAACGTGCAAGTCGATGGACACGACCGTTTCTTGTTTGTAGGCAATCGAGGCAATCCACGCTCGCCAGCCACGCTACAGCTCGCAATCAAACGAACGGTGGATCGTTACAATGAAGCGCATCTGGAGAAGTTGCCAGCTATTACGCCACACACATTAAGGCATACATTCTGCACAGAGAAGATTGCAAAAGGCGCCGATATTAAAAGCGTTCAGTATTTGATGGGGCATGCTACACCAATTATGACCCTGAAAGAATACACGCATCCCGATATGAGCGCTATATCACGTGCAATGGCCCTCTAAAGTCGTACACCATTTTTACACCAATTGCGTGTAAAAACACGTAGACTTATGTAGATTTATGTGATTTTTGCAACACGTAGCGGCGAAACATTTTCACAAAAAAGTTACCCAAAATGCGCTGAAACACCGCAAAAGCGAAACATTTAGACCACGAATTGACAGAGGCAAAAAAGCCGTGGTATAATAAACTGAAAAACAGCGAATTGCAGTCAAAGCGTTGCGGTACAAGGCATTGAGCGACCATCACACATCAATTTACACCACGGTTACACCATTTTTTGGCGTCGAATATGGCACGGTGTGTAACCGTGATACATACACCATTTTACCCTTTGATAAACACACGAATCTCGTATGCTGATCAAAAGGTAAAATCGTAAAAAATAAGGGTACGTTTACCGGAGCAATCCGATATTCGTACCCTTTATTTTTAATTATAAGATTTGCAGACTCATTGATTCTGGACTGACACTTCTGTCAGTTTCCGCAATCTTGCGAATGAGATTAGAAATATTAGCGTCGAGCTGACGATCTGTAGTAGAGATTCGTATGCAATCAGATGCAGCACTTTCGCACATAGACATATAGTGCGGGTCGCCGTTTGGCAACGCCATCGAGAGAGCAAATGTAGAAACAGGTGGATGGGGCGTGTACTCTGAAACTTCAACCTTTTGAGTATCAGAATTCCAGTGGACGTTGTAGATGATAAACGTGCCATTGTTCTGCTTACCACCGACCAAATAATTGCGCACGGTCAGATTCCCATACAGCTTATTTTGCTTCTTCAAGAAGTCCACAACAGCCGTTTTTACAATTTTGACAGACGCACGTTCAAGGTTCGGAATGGCAAGCGTGGGGGCAGAAATATCCTCCGCTCCTCTAAACTTACCAGCGGCACCAAACAATACCCGATCATTCAGTTTAAAAATTTTCTGTGTATGGTCGTTTGCAATGTCAAATGTGCCGTCTGGTAGATAAGAAACCTGTCGCATATCTGCCCAAAATGTGCAGAAATTCACTCCGCATATACCAATGATGACGCTCATGCAATTAAACACCCCGTCATTTACTATATCACACATATAAGCTCCTTACAATTCTCATTTCAGCGGAGGTTGGCATTTTACTCCAAGAAATCATTCTCAGCCAAGCATCTCTCGTATTCCTTTACAAGCAGCTTGATAGTCGATTGAGCCTTCTGGTTCTTAAAATCTGGATGCGTAGCGCAGTAATGCTCATAGTCAGTAATGTCCAAGATGATCTCGTCACAGTGCTCCTTGCTATGTCTCTGACCATGACGAACTTCATCTCCAAAGCGTAAGATCCTTCTGCGAGCCTCTTTTGCATTGCGCTCGTCTTCTTCATTTCTACGCTTCTCACCGACCTTGCGCATCTCCGTGATTTCGTTTTCCAGCTTCTCAACTTTTGCAATCACATCCTTGTTAATCGCACGGCCAATCGCACTTGCCGCAGCAGACCAAGGATTGATTTTGATGGGCGCGATCTGGACTAACCCGGTCGCCGCGACCAAGATAACAGCACCCCAAGTGGCATACGAGCCAATGGGAATCTTCGCAAGTTCAGACAGTACGCTCATCGGTCATCACCGCCTTATTCAGCGGTAATGCCGACAGCTTCTTTGTTGATGACCTTAGAAGCCGCGCAGATGTCATCAATCAGAGCAGAGATCTTCGCCAGAGCGGCGTCGTCCAGATCATAGTTAATATTGGCCGCGCTGGTGCGGATCATACCCATAACCCACTCCTTACGAGTAGCACCGTCCGTGAACTTCTCCTCGGCGGTCTTCATGTACTCGATGGTCATACGCATCAGCTCATTCCAATTCTTCTCCTTGGTTGCAGCCTTGACATACTCAATCAGCTTCACAACCAGAGGAATCAGAGTTGCCAGACCGACAAGCAACTCGCAGATCATTTTTACCCAATCCAGTTCCATAACGATACCTCCATCAGTTTAATAATGCCGCCCAAGTGTCCTTGCCGACAATACCGTCTGGGGACAGATGATGAGCGGACTGAAATTGTTCGATTGCAGTCGCAGTTTTTGGACCATAAATGCCATCGGCGCTAATGCTGACACTCAGATTAGCATTAAGGATCGCCTGCACAGCCTTAACAGCATTGCCTGTGGAGCCGGGGCCAACCTGCACACAGGACACCGACACTTTCTTCACAGAAGGCTTCTGTACGGGCTTCACAGCACCATCATACAACGGACGATAAGCACCGTTCACCAGCGCGATATCCCTCTGTTTGCGGTAAACACCGTCGCCGTTAGATTGACTGCCAGAGCCGGCGGCGGAGGTATTGCCCTCAATCGTGGTCAGCACAGAACCATTGATACTTTCTACCAGTGCAATATGATCCGTCTCGCATCCAGTCTTTGGAAAGTTCAGAATGACCAGATCACCAGACTTGTATCCAGATGTGACCCATTGTTTCTTAGACTGTGCATAGGTTTTTAAAGCCGAGCAGGACGCGATCTTTTTGCCTCCATAGAACAGAGAACTTAATCCGGCCGTCTTAAAGACCCACCACTGGAAAATGACACACCAAGCGACGCCATCTAGGCCGTATGCTTTGCCATACTTTGTCTTATTGCCAGAGCCTTCCTTATATCCAATCTCATTGGCCGCCGTCTTCAGAATCTTCTCCACTTGAGTCAACGGAATCACCACCTTTCGGTTTCTTGCCTTCCAGAATCTTTTTCAGCATCAGCAGACCAACTTCAACGCCCCAGAGCGTGAAGAACCACTGGATCAGGGTATCGGCCTCATTGCCAGTAATCGTAAATACTACCATCTGCCAGATCGTGAAAGTTGTGATCTGTACGAAAGCAAGCAGAAGTACCCGCTTCATATATTGCTTTTTGGTCACTCGTCTACTCATTGCAAACCTCCTGCATCTTCTTCCGAGTAGCGGGGCCAACGATACCGTCAACATCAAGACCATATTTGCGCTGGAAATTGCAAACTGACGTGTGCGTATAGGTACTGAATATACCGCCCACTGTAATAGCAGGGGCTACTGTCTGTTTCAAATGCCACTGGACCCACTTAACGCCATAACCGATATTGCCCTTCCGCAGAGTCACCGTTGGCACAGGATAGGGGCACTTATTGGATGCAGCTGGCACCGCGGGCTTTGTCACAGTATCATGCTTGTACCAAACACAGACCCAATAAGCTACCTTGCGCCGTTCCGACTGGTAATATTTCTTTCCATCAAATCCCTGAGAACTGCCGCCGCAATCCATCATGATAGCGTCTAAACAGCTGTTTGACTGCATTTTAGACCGCAGCGCAGTAGGGGAGAGGGCACCGCTTCCGTCATTGGAAACGAACAAGTGTAGATTATTCTTGTCGCAACCAATGCCAGTACGGCCACGGATACCTTCCTGTGCCGCATCATAATGGAAATCTGTATGCTTTCCATCCTTCAGCATGGCAGCGCAAGCGAGGACATTCTTGTATTTTGCCATGTCTCTTGAATGAATCATTTTGATGTCAGGACCCACGTCCCAAGCGAGACACCAATACCCATCCATCGATGTGGCAATAGTCTGGCCGTTGATGCGAAGGGGAATAGGATTGACCTTACCAGTGCTCATGTTATACAGGCCACCATTGATGGCGGCATCACATTTATACTTGGCGACCACTTGCTGCAGAGTCAGCTTACGGTCGGTTTTTATGATTTCAATTCGTGCAATTTTTGCTTTTGAAATTTTGAGATACATCAGCAGCACCTCCTGAATATGCTTGAGTTTTCAGCCTAAATGACTTATAATGACGCTATCCCGTCTGCGGAGCAGTTAGCTGCACCATCAACTTGATGAATGGGAGCTGATGTCATGAAGAACGAGATGAACGTTGTTGTGATCTGTACAAGATGCGGTACATTAGCGCCATACGATCCGCCAGACGGAAATAATCCATGGGGAACGTGGCACTGGCACCAGCCGTGTCCGCGCTGTGGCGCAGAGCAATGGGCGTCGCACGATCCAGCTTGCGATTGGCGTACAGGCCGCCCTCTGACAAATGACGAATTATAAGACCAGATGGCATAAATAGGGAAGAGGGCGGTAAAACCGCCCTCTTTTCGCTGTATAAAAGTAGGATTTTATGCGCCTTATTTGACCTTTACAGCCCGTTTTGCATAGCCGTTGGCGTCATATTCAACCTCGAACTTACCGCCTGGAATCCACTGGATCTGCTTGGTGCCGGCAAACTCCATCTTGCGGCTCATATCCAGAGTGCGCTGAGCGTCCTCTGCGGGAGCGCCTGGAATAAAGCCCTCTGTCATCTCAGCCTCAGTCCAACCGCCGTTGCCTTCCAAAGAAGACAGGTGGAAAGTTGCGCCTGCTACCTTTAACGCAGCGTTAATCTCTTCTACGGTTTTGCCGTTCTTTTTGCCCTCATTGATGATCTCAGCAAACTTCTTTTCCATAGTGTTTCTCCTTTCAATTTTTACGGCTTACTCAGCCGGTTTTTTTCATTCGTATCTGTGGGATTTGCCGGAGGATTACCCTCCGGCTTTTTTAAAAGCAGAAGCCAAAAGCCACGCCTTCCGCTCTCCCTGCGTCCGTCAGCAGGTACACCCCGGAATCGTGTCTGCGGATGTAGTTGACCTTCTCGGTCAGGTAAGTTTCCCCCGGAGGGAATCGTCAGTTTGTACATAGAAATCCTCCTTAGACAAAAAAGCAGGGGGCCAATGCCAATGGTGCAGTGGGATTATTCTGAGTCGGACTTCCATCGGTGTTGACGCTACAGAAAAAACCGGCGTTGGACGAATCGGGAGAACGGGTCCACGCACGGGCCGTCACGCCGGTGGCGTTGTGCTTATAATGCACCTTTCTGTTCCCCGCCTTGTAATAGTCATACTGGGCTTGAAAATCCTGCTCATGGGTGTTGGCGCGGGTTCGGCTTCCATGGTATTCAAATTCCGCCAGCAGCGGAAGAAAGTCCTGGGTGGCGGTAACATGACTTACGGTTTGGTATGCATTGCCGTAATTGTCACTGTACTTGATGGCCGATTTCATTACCGCCCGGAGATCATCCGGCAAAGCCGCCAACAGAGTGTTGGCCGTTGGGCTGGCGGCGCTGGCGCTGTCGCTGCCCAGTACCGTTTTTCTCATGTGGCTGTCCTGCCACCCGCCGATATTCGTGTTCGACGTGTTCATGGTAAAGGCGCCTGTGGTGCTGATGCTACCATAGTAATTACCATCAACCAGTCCCACCAGCTTCTCTCCAATCTTGCCGATCTGAAAATGGATCAGGTGTTCGCCCTCTCGGGCGGCGTTGTGGTCAATGCCGATGATGAACGCCTGTACCGTCAGGTTGGTAATGGTCGTGGCTCCCACCGTGCCGTTAATCACAATATCCTTCGTGTCGCCCACGTTCCAGTACTGGGCCGCCAAGCCTGCCTGACTGATTTTGCTGATAGTTTCCCAGCTGTTGTTGTTCAGCACTGGATCAACGTTGCTTGGCGCCGTCAAGGTCGGCACAATGCCGCTCATAATCACTCTGCCCATACTCTCACCCCTTTGACACAAGAATCGTGATGTGCATATCGCTGAATGTGCATTTGTCATCGTTGGCATTCTGCGAACTGTCCTTTGAGTAGGTGAACTCCACCGTCTGCCCCTTCGTAAGACTGCCGTTGTACGTCTTGTTGGTGGTGGCACCAGACACGGCGTTCTCCACGGTCGTCCCGCCCACTTTCAGCGTGAACTTGTCGTAGTTCTGCTCGCTGGAATAAGAGTAGCTGAACGCCAGCCCGGAAATGTCCTGCTTCGCCGTCAGCACTGTGGAAGCGGTGGAACTCGATTTGCCGCCGTTGTTGCTGGTAAAGACCGACCCGGAGCCTGCGAAATAATAGGTGCCGTTGGTCACGGTAAAATAGTCGGCAATGTTGTCCGCCGTAATGGCAACGATGACCTCCTTAACCGTGGACGGTGCCGTATGCACCTCGCCTTTCCGCATCATCAAGCAATATCCCATTAGGCCACCCCCTTTAGAATCAAGGTGGTTTCGTCAAATAGTGCATTGCTGGGAAGAACCAAAGCGGGCCGGATGCTACGCAAAGTAGATGTTTCCATGGTCATAAACCCGCCGTTGTCGGCAATAAGCAACGCCTGTGTCTTGTTGTAGGTACTCGGAGAACGGGGCCACCAGTAAGCAGCCGAACCGTTCAGGTATGCTTTTCTTTTGTCAACGGCAGACTGGGTGTTTCCAACCTCGAAATAGGACAGACCCGCTCCATCAACAGGAACACTACCTTGGAAAGATGTCGTCCACCCAATTTCGTAGCCACCCAGCAAAAACGCCTTGACACTTAACCCATTTGCCCCACTGTTGATTGTTGAAGTGCCATTTCCCGCGCCGTAAGGTATCTTCACTTGCTTGATGGCGGATTGTTCCACACTGCCCAGACTGTTGAAGAAATCTCCGTTCAACCAAGTGTTAATAGAACTGCTTTCGTATTTGTTCACATCAGACGTATTCCACTGCCGTTTACTGTGACAGTCTTTCCGCAGCAGCCACGTTCCGTCACAGCTTGCGTCATATAGATTGCTGTTGCCGGGAATCCCTTGGTTGACAACCAAGTATTCAACTGCCGTGCCGCCCTCCATCAGCTTCACGGTGGACCCCACTGCCAGCGTCCCGGCCTGAATGCCTGTTCCCGGGGCTTTTGCTCTGCACCCGCCAACCACCGTTACATGGCCCATCAGCTCACCTCCGCAACAATGGGGATCGCAACCGTGTTGGCATCCCCGAAGATCGTAAATTTGATACCGCCGTCATAGGTCTCGGCGTAGCCGTTGGTGATGCAGTTGAGATACTGGTTCTCCGCCTCCACAAAGGTCGCATAGGCGTCGCTGGTCCCGTTGCCGGTGTAAACGTGGTCAACCTTGGCCGTGTGGCTGGCCTGCACGCCGGGGATCGCCACTTCCTGCGTCTTCACACCGGTGTTGGCATCGTCAACCCATGTGGTTCCGATGGTGGCCGTATATGTTTTTGAAGAAGCACTTGGTGCTCCGCTATTCATAATCATTTAATCACCTCGTTGTACACAAAAGGCGGACATCTCGTTATGAGGTGTCCGCCTATCATGGAATTTATGCTGATAAAAGGTTGGTTTTATAAAATTTGCATTGAAATGCAAGGGGAAGGGGTTGCGGCCCCGTCCCCTTGCACCCCTCCCCCGTCAAGGGGACAGTCACGCCGCCTTTGGCGGGCGTTCCTGGAGGCGACAGCCGCCGCTGAGGGTCGAGTCCGACGCGTTGCTATAGTTGACGTGGAACGGACCGCAATCCCGGACATTCTCGTGATAGCCACTGCCATGGGACAGGCACCGGTAATTACCGTTGAAGCCCCAGTCATCCGGGACATAGGTCGTTTTACTGCCGTTTGCCGCGCTAGGGAACAGTGCCCATTCAAGACCGCTCACCGTCGGAATGGTAAAGTCGGACGGATAGCCCGAAGAGGGTGTGCCGACCGGTGTGCCATTCGCGCTGTCGCTGAAGTTGTTGGGATTGCTGATGACATTCAGGCCGTTGCTGTTATAGTAGCAGCCATCAATCCAGTCATCAACATAGCCCCACCAGCCTTCGATGTTGCGATACTGCGTGCAGCCGTAGCTGTCGCGGCTTGTTGCGGTCGTGCCGGTGTGGTAACCCATCGCGTCTGTCTGACCGTTGTTCATCTCGGAATCGCGAGTAGAGCAGCCTCTTCCGATGCGCTCACCATTCCAGTCGGCAAACTCCACGAGGAATAGCATGTTCACATACCAGAACTGAGCAAAGTCCATCTGCCAGAAGTTAGCGCCGAGGTTGTGGATGCCGATTCTCGCCTGGCTTCTCGTGATGTCTACCTGCTGTTCGGCGCCCGTGGTGGACTTAAAACCGCTGGCGCAGTGATAACGGCCGATGTAGGAGTAGTCCAACTCGCCAAGGCCGTCCCCGCGGTCCCTGTTTACAGGGTCAACGGAGAAGCCCTCTACATATCCATCCGCAATCTGGAGCTTCAACTTCTTGCCGGTCTTGGTCCATTTGAACCAATACTTCGGCTCCTTGACCTCAACGCCGCCGCTGCGGGTCTCCTTCACCATACCGGACCACGGCATCAGGTTGTCAAAGGGAGAAGAGCCGCTGCCGTTGTTTACCGCCGGAGACGGATCGCCGAAACCTGCCGCGCTATCGGTACGGACACCTTTGGTGGGGCCACTGTTTGTCCAATCCCATTCAACGCCGTAGATCTTAGGCGGAGGTGGCGTCACATCCTCCACATCCTCAGTTACGACCCAGACACTTACATTTTCTGTAGGAATCGTATCGCACATAAAAGTAACATTTCCTGCGCCTTGACCGATCAGTTGGATGCCAGCATCATTGTATGTAGTGATCTGACCAATCTTCGGCATGGGATGAATCATCTGCGCGGCCTCATCCGCAACAACACTTGCAACGGTCGCAACCTGAGTCTTGGCATCAGCATCCCAACCGGAGGATTTCAGCGTCACCAGGCAAGCCTTGGGCTTAGAGGCTTTCCCGTTCCATGTTGCCCGATCATCGTCGCTGACCTCCTTCGGGTGGACATGGTCTGCTCTGGCTGCATAGTAGGATGTACCTGCGCTGGCCGTGCCGGGGGCAGATGGTGCGTCGTCGGAGAGAGCTGGAATACTCGCTATAATGAGCGATGCGTTATATCGAGTGCCAGTATAGCGAAGTGCGGCAGCAAAAACGGCGTCTACTATTGCGCTGAAATTATAAAAATCCATATTATCCGTGAAACTAAACTGCGTTAAAGCCAGATCGACATAGTCTCCATCAACACCACGAAGGTGGAGCGTTACTGATTCGCCGGTTTGTACAGCAGCTTTTACTTCCGCTCTGGACTTACTAACATCTGTAATCTGGCAGGAATTGTCAGAACCCGTATCAACTATCGTTCCTTCAATGATAAAAGGCTTGCCCGCCTTGCTCAGTGCTTCCCGGATGTCCGCATGGGCGTCAGTGTCTTTGTTGTGGGCATTGATTTGGCCGCTTACATCGGGAGTGGGAATCGCCTTAATCTGAGTGTCAGTGTAGCTCTTAGCATCGGTCAGAGCCTGAGTGGCCGCACCGGACTTATCGTAATTCTTGGCAAGGCCATCGGAATACGCCTTTGCGTCAGCAAGAGCTTTCTTCACGGAACCGGCGGTCTTTTCGTCGCCGGTCAGAGTAGAGATAGAATCCTCAGCAGCGGTGACACGCTTTGCCAACGCAGTCAGGTCGGCGGCCTTCGCGTAGTCACCAATTTTGAGCGCGTCGATTGCGCTGGCCACATAGGCAACAACAGTCGCACTTTCACCAGTGCCGCCAATACCTTTGAGAATATTCTTGAGGGTAGTGATCTCACCAGCCATAGTGGCGGCTTCTGCACCGTGCGTTGCCGCCCAATCAATCAGTTCCTTATAGCTGTTGACCACACCGTCGTCGCTGACCTTGGTAGCAAAATCGTTGAACGCATCCGTGATCTTCTTGTCGACGGAGCCAGCGCCAGAGCCATTCAGAACACCGATGGCGTCTGCATTCTTCTTGATGTCGGCTTTGATCGCAGTATCGTTATAGGTAGCGGCGGCCTGTGCGTCCTCAATCATTTTGACCACGGTCTTACCGGCCGGAACAGCGCCGACTTTGCCGGACAGGGTATCGACAGCAGCCTGCGTGGACTGCAAATCAGTTGCGGTTGCAGCACCAATATCGCTAGCTTTGGTAGGCACGGTAATGTTGATCGTCTTGTCAGCGGACGCATTTGCGCTAAATGTGCCGACCTCGGCACCGTTTTTCTGGATGGTCAGTTTGGCATCATTTGCCGCAGGGATATCCAGGGCTGTTTTGACATCGGCATGGATATCGTTTCCGTTCACATCTTTCAGAGCGCCGCCATCCAACAGAACGCCCTTATCCCACTTGTCGGGCTTGGTCACTTTATCGGCGAGGCCGGAATACTTATCGATCAGTTCATCACCGACAGTGCCGCCCAGCTTTTTGATCAAAGATTTCAGCGCATCCTTTGCGCCACCTGCAACTCTGGTAACTTCATTTTCAAGAGCCATGCTTGTCCCTCCTTAAATCTTAGATAGGGCGTCGGAACAATCAGATGTGATCTGTGCGTTGGCGTCCGCTTTGCCGAGAGATGTCTGAACATCAGAAGCCAAGTCGCTTTTAGCAACAGCTGATTTGAATGCTAAACTGCCAAGGTCGCTAAACCACTTGGCAATTTTACCAAATATAGAAGATAATTTCTCGCCGCTTGTAATATTGGTTCGACTTGAGGCTTGAGAGAAAGTCACTGTGGTGTTGTTTATGTTGCCATAAATGTTCTTCGCCTTGACTTTCTGCCATTGCGCGGAACTTGTTCCCAATGACGCACCACCATCGGTATAAGGTAATAGATCACCGTACATCGTACTACCGCCACGGTTAACCAATGTTCCTTCGATACCACCAGAAATACCCGTAAAGGCGATTTGTGTTAAAGCAAGATATCCGGATTCTTGCCAAGGCTGAGCACGAAGTGTTATCCGAAAACGCTTCCCAGTCCCGCTAACTCGTGCCCCCATATACTGTGTGTTGACAACTTCATCGCGGGGAATATTATCCCGCTCTGCTACCAAAACATACTGATTAGCAACAGAGTCATAAATTTCAATTTTGTAATAGCTGCAATTTTGGGTAGCAGCCCTCCAATAAAATGACACACCATTTTCCCACAAGAGTGTCAAAGGAGTGTCAATCACAAGAGAAACTTCAAGGTCTCTGACATCCATCGCTAACGTATTCCGAGCAGTTGATACATCTTTCCACGCCCCAGTAGAATCACCTTCCGGTATCACACCTTGGGATTCCTTCAGCGCCTTATACCATCTAAAAACGCCAGATGTAGTTTGGTACATAACACGGGCATTTTGCGGATATTGAGTTGCTTCATTCCACAGGCAAACGTCTACGCGGCTCGCATTGCTCGGTCCAGTGCCAAAATTGATATATGTGCTGGATTTCCCGTCAAACAGCATATCAATATCTGCATTTGAAAACGGCATAGGATACCCGTCATAAAAAATCTGCACAGTGCCGCCGTTATGACGGAGGTAGCCTGCTGCGTTTATAGCCGGGTTGATGGATACAGCGCTTGCATTGTTAATGATGCTGTTGATGCCTCCCCGCAAACGAACCGCTTGAATTTCATCATTAACACCCTGCTTTGTGGGGTCGCTTGGATGCACATGGTCTTCACGAGCATACTTTGCTGAGGAGCCAATGGCGGCGGAAGACGCGGGGGCTTTCGGAGCAGTAGTAGCTGCTACTGGAACAACCTGCACCGGATTGATACGAATACGTTTTTGGACGCCATCAACTTCGGCGTCGATGTAGAATGCCCCGTCATCGGGGGTAAAATAGGCGTAACCGTCCTTAAATGCTTTGCTGGACAATTTTGCGGCCTTGCCGCGGAGGATTTGGAATAAAGCCATGGAAGTCTGTCCTCCTTCAAAAATGTGATGTATATAAAAGCCGCCTTTGATCAGACCGGCTTTCCGTAATCTTTACTGGCGAAAGCCATATGCTATTGTGCTCAAAATTAAGAGAAGGGAGGGGTTATGCCCCTCCCAAATAAATGTGAAATAAATTAAAACTCGCCCCAAGTCAATGCTTGACTATCAGTATATGCCTTTGCGTCTTTCAACGCCTGAGCGGCGTCGCCCTTGGCGTCATAATTACCAGCCAGACCATCCGCATACGCCTTCGCATCAGCCAGAGCCTTCCTCACGGAACCGGCGGTCTTTTCGTCACCTGTCAGCGTGGTAATTTTACCCTCGGCGGTGGTGACCCGCTGAGCCAGTGCAGTCAGATCGGTAGCCTTTGCATAGTCGCCAATCTTGAGCGCAGCGATGGCGTTGGTCACGTATGCAACAACGGTAGCGCTTTCACCGGTTCCGCCAATACCCTTGAGGATATTCTTGAGCGCGGTAATCTCACCGGCCATGGTTGCGGCCTCCGCGCCGTGCGTTGCTGCCCAGTCGATCAGCTCCTTGTAGCTGTTCACAACACCATCATCGCTCACCTTGGTAGCAAAATCGTTGAAGGCATCGGTGATCTTCTTATCGACAGAGCCCACGCCAGAACCGTTCAGGACGCCAATGGCATCAGCATTCTGTTTGATGGCGGCCTTTACAGCGGCGTCGTCGTAGGTAGCGGCGGTCTTGGCTTCCTCAATCATCTGCACAACGGTCTTGTCAGCGGGGACAGTGCCAACCTTACCAGACAAGGTGTTGATGCTAGTTTCTGCGGCGTCTACGCGCTTTGTCAGATTCTCCATGGAAGCATCGGTCACAATACCAGCGGTCTTATCATCGATATACTTCTTGACAGTGCCGTCGATAGCGCCGATCTTATCGGTGATCTTTGCGTCAACCTCGGTGGCAGTCACGTATGTAGCGCCCTTCGTCAAGGTGAGTTTACGGCCCGTAGCATCGATCACAGCGGCAGTCACAGCATTACCAGCGCCGGTTACCTCGACGGAAGTGACGCCGGTATCACGGTTGATCTGCACGTACTTGGAGCCGTTCCACTTTGCCAAGCAATTGATGTCAGAAATATAATACAAGGCAGTCATAGACGGATTGACGTTTGCATTCAATTCCGCAATATTTTTGAATTCTTGAAAGTCGCCAATACGAATACGCGCATCATTACTGACGTCCAGATAGATAGCGCGCTCATCTGTGGTCACGTAAAAAGTGCCCTCAGTATAAGAAGCAGGCAACTTGGAAGCAGTTCCTTTTTTAAAAGAAACATTAGCCATAACGCATTTCTCCTTTACGATAGATTCTGGTGGCTATGCGCATCCACTCACAGATCTTCCCATGCAACTGACATTTCCACATTTGCCAGCCGGCTCTCAACTTCACTCGGATCGAAATCCAGCTTAGCGTCAATCAGGGAATTTACTTTCTCGGAGAGGCCGGCCACCAATTCAACTGGCACGGCTTCCACGCGCATAAAGCCGTAATCGTCGTATCCGATTGTGCTGTGATCCACTCCATGCACTACAATATCCCAGCCATCGCGCGTGCTGTTCAGAACATAGCCGCAACCGGTATCCGCGCAGACATACAGCTTATTCGCAGCCGCCCGTGTAAAAATGGGAAGGTCAGAAAACGATGCGACGACACGCATACCATCGGAATACAGGTCGTCGCCTTTAAACAATTCTTTTGTATCTGTACAAAAATACAGGGCATTTGCCAAACGGGCAGGGAGGACCATGTATTCCTCTTTCGTACCCTGTCTGTATAAGACTTCTGCCGCCATATCATTCTCCTTTCCGGCCGGTCTCAGCCAGCGCCGAGCTCTCCACCGCTCATGCTTTCCCATACCGCGCCGCCGGCACCACCACCGGCATAATCGTCGGCGGGAACTGTAACGGGCCGACCAACTTCTGCGCCATTAGCAGTCAGTTGGAGCTTGCGATTCGTTGTGTCATAAGCGAGAGAATCCGCCTTTTCCTTAGACAGAAGCTCGACTTGCTCGGCCAACCGTGCCAATTTATCCTTATCTGGAGATGGCTCGTCCGGTTTTCCTGTACTGCGGCATAACACCGGAAGCGCAGCACTGCCAGAGACCAATACAACCTGGTCATCAGTATCCTTGATCTGCAGGCGCATCCAAACCGTTCCGGAGAAAGCCGTAATGGGGAAGTCTAATGGCGTGGAATACGCCAGATATTCCGCACTGTAATCAGTTGCCGCCAATTCAAGATCGGTATGCACATCACTGCCCGGAAGCATATATTGCAGAAGCACTGTGCAGGCAGATATGTCAATATTGTCGTATGTCTTCGGCACCAGAAAAATCAAAGCGTCCGCATTTTTTTCACCCTGATAGACCGACTGACGCACCGTGGTGATCAGTTCTTTGCTGTCACCCATTTTGATTGTATACATCGCTATCCCTCCCCCATCATGCTGGAATATAGACGACAGTTCCGTCTAATAAACCATCTAAAAACGAATCAATTTGGGTGGATTTAGGTGTAAGTGTAATATTGATCTCGTTATTTGTGACGCTAACCACTTTATCATAATCAGCATAAGCTCGCCATCTGTCAGCATGACACATATAGATAAAGTACAGATATGTATCATCAGTAGGATCGATAAGTGGGCCGCTCAAGAGGATACTCCCTTTTAATAATAGTGACACACTTAAAAACTTTTGAATATTTTGTGCAGTGTTGATATAAAGATTAACATTGCTGGACGAAATAGACATACTGAAATTACTGGCGTCTAAAGGCTCTATGACGGCGTCTGATCCTGCATATGTTCCCGTCTTGCCAAAGATTGAGACGCCTTTCTTGATGTTTGCAGCCTGCAAATTCACATCACCACTTACAATAATATCTCCCAACATGTATTTGCCTTCCGTGGCAATGGTCTGTGGTGCAGAAGAAGGCGTAATGGTCTGTCCTGACATCGTTGGCGGCGTGTAAGTGGCCTTTTTTGTCCCGGCCGCAATATACCCCGCATTTTGCGTCACAGTGGCAGTAATATTGCCAGAAGTGGTCATTGACATCACGGGCGTGGAGATCTCAATATCAGGAACAGAACCGACCACCTTACCATCTTTGCCATAGGCAATCTTGCCGCTGCGGAGATCCGCCGCAGTTGCCGTCGCATCGCTAATATCAGTTCCTGTCTTGATGGCGGCAATCTTGGCGGGGTAGCTTGCGAAGGTGTCTGAGGCCGTGACATTCTGCCCCTTGCCGATTATAGCCTGGCGAATGGATTCTTTTGTGTGCACCAGCTTTTGCAGCTTCTCAGCAATCGTCCCCATCAGATCACCTCCCCGTTAATTGCGTCCAAAATAGATGAAATGTTCCCTAATTGTGCATTGATGCCATCAAGGGCTGCCTGCGTCGCCGTGCTGATAGGTTTATCCAGATCGGCTGTGTTGTTCACAGCCCCCAGTCCAATCTGCGTAGCCGTCACACCATGGGGATTATCTTGCCGGGAGATATGGTCATAGGCTTCCTTGCCTCGGTCGCCACGATAAGCGGTAGATTCCGTTTCACCAAGCGCCAGATCACTGCCAATGGGGACATAGAGAGACCCGCTCCATCGGTAGGTGATATTCTTAGCGGTGTCCACATAAATCTTTCCGGGTTCCGGCGTACAGGCAGTTGACTCACCAGCCAGGGTGAAGGTAGAAGCATCCTCAGAGATCGTGCCTTCCAGCACGTCATCCACATAAGAGGGGAGCTGCGACGCCGGGATGAGTCCATCCACCAGATCGGCCTTGGCAGATTGCAGTGCCGCAATAGCGGCGTCAATCTTCGCCATATTGGAGGAGGATTCGGAGCCAGCCAAAGCATTCAGAAAATCCTTGAAATAAGTTGAACTCCACTCAGCGGGATCTACCAAAAGCAGATCCAATGTTGTTGTTTTCGCCACACTCACACCTCCTTATAGGCCAGTTCATCCAGCGTCTTTTCTGTCATTTCCGCCAGAGTATGTTCCGTCCAGTCAGCAATGACTGTGAACACAGCGGCAGAAATTTTGGCTGCTGTCGTACCGGCAGAAACAAATGCTTCTCCGCCATCCAAAACTTTATGCACAGTCATAGATCCAACGGCGGAGACTTCCAGCGTCTCTTGACCAGACAGGTTGCGCACAAGCACCAGATCGACAGCTCCGGATTCCAGCTCCAGAATGGGATCGCTGTTGGTTTTGAGGTTGACAGGGAAGTTCAGCGACGCAGCATCTGTCAGCACCTCAAAGACGAAGCTGCCCGCCAGGTCAATCACTTGCTTATCCGAGACCAGGCCGTCCAAGTGTAGCGCGAAGGCGTCGCCCTGCGTGTCACGCACCGTCAGGCCAATCTGCTCACCTTGATTGAGCACAAGTCGGTGACCAGTATCGAAGGGGAGTACGACAGGGGAATTCTCTCCCTCCCGAAGCGTCAGCTTACAGGAGGAAAGACCTCCCACCGTAATGCTATAGCACTGCTGCATATCACACCGCCCGGATGGTCAGCTTCAATGCACCGGGCTTGAACCGCACCTGGTTCCCAGTCACAACGCTCTGATTGGGCGTCACCTTGTCGTACATCAGCAGGTTTCCACCGGTGGCGGCATCATAGATGCCAAAGGCTTTGACAGTGCCCCAGTCAGCGGTGCATTCATGGAATTCCACATCAGCGGAGTTTGAGACAACGCCGTCACTGGGCGCAGACCCTGTGCCCATAGAACCACGGGCATACGCACCGCCAGTCACTTCTGTAAATCCGGTGCCGTCCTGCGCAGGAACGGTGGTGCTCAGAGCCACGAAATAATTGCTCGGCAGCGTCATAGAAGGGGAGTGCATGACACTGCCGGCAATCAGATTCAAAAAATAAGGAGTTACCATGGAGACCTCCTTTACAGTACATCGGGCTGGATGTTTTTATAAATCATCATCCGGCCTTGCTGGGGAATGGCAGCATTGCCATTCCCGTCTAAAATCGTAATTTGATAAGTATAGCGGCCAAAGAGCTCCTTCGTCGCACTGGATGGCAGCGCAAATGTGACCACGCAGTATTTGCCGTCGCTGGCGGTCAGCGCAGCCTGCTTCGTGTAGACCGGCGTGCCGCCATTCACATAGTCCACAATCGCAAGATGAGCTACGCCATTTTGCATATCATAGGCTTCGCCGGTGGGTTTCAGCAGCGTCAGTGTCCGGCTCTGCGTCGAGCCTGCTACGAAGTCCCAATCCGGCAGCATGGTTTCAAGATCCATATTATCCCCCCACATTCACCGGAAACGCACATGTCAGGGTATAAGTGCCAGTGCCGGTCAGAATCAATTCGTTGTCCCCACGCAGCAATCGTGGGAACTTAAAATTACAGTACGGATAAAGGTTCAGCCCGGCAGTGCAGGTCAGGACTCCGTGATCGCTGTCCAGCGAAATATTCCCGCTGCCGGTTGGAATCCCGGTCAGCTTAAACTCCCGGTTGTTATCCGTCACATTCTTAATAGAAAAGTCCGTCACGCCGCTCTGCTGAATCTGGATGACAGGGAAGTAAGGGTCATTGATGGAACTGCGGCTGTGCAGCGTCACGGTTGCCGTGCCGTTGACCGTATAGCTGAAACCCTCCGGTGTCAGGCACCCGTAGGGAGAATCACAGGTCACCTTGCAGCTGAATCCCCAATGCCTGCCGCCGATCTCCACTGCCTGCAAATCTGTCATATAGCAGTGATATCGGACATGGGTAAGATCATCCTGTGCGATTTCTAACCAGCGGTATCCGCGATGGCCTGTGAGCCAGGATGCAATCTTCTGCATCTCCCATCGGTCGTATTCACCGTGGGCTTCCTTCCGTTCTTCGCTGACGCCAAACACCAGCTTGAATTCCAGCGAATCCTCCAATGACCCGCCATAGCAATAGGACGCATAGCGGCGGTACGGGCGATCCTCAAACATCTTCACATTGGATGCCCACGCCGTATCATCCTGCGACGTGTTGTTGATCTGATAATACAGGCACAAACCATATTCCAGGCTGGAAGTGCCGTCAAAGATAAACTCGGTGCCTAAGAAGCTCATGCAGCACCTCCTATCTGTTTATTTTTCCAGCGGCTTGGCCGCCTCCATCTCGGCTTCCTGCAATTCTCGGATCACATCTCGCAGAATTGACATCGAAGCCGCCATTGTGGAAAAATTAGAGAAGCCCTGGACTGTCATTGAGTCCAAGGCGTTAAAAACTTGTGCCAGCTTTTCAGCGGGCTTCATATTCTGTTGTGCCATAAAATCTCCTTATAATCCGCGGTTCTTCCTTTTGTTCAGGCTGTCTCTAATGCCATTGAAGAAAGAAACGCTCATACTCGTTGGTGCAGTGGGAACGTTGGAAGCTCCAAGCGTGTTCAGCATATTCACGATGCACTGTGCTTGAGACTTCAGCATTTTTTGCCCAGCAGTTGCAGATGCTCCATTTATATCCCGATGATCCAGAGACACACCAAGATATGATGCAACATCCTCAATGCGCCGAACAAAGTTATTCCACTCAGCAGCCCCCATATAATAGGCATAATAAGTCCCATTGGCTTGCTTGACCATAGGCGGTTTACCTTGATCGGTCATGTTATATGCGGTTTTCACCCCGTTCAAATACAGGTAGCCAGACCACTCCCAATCGTCCGGACGAGCGCTTTCCCATTGAGCATAGAACGTTAGGTTATAGGCTGTTTTAACCGATGTGATAATATCACCGGCTGCAGTCGTGGACCATCCTTTGAATTGTTTCCCGGTTGGAGGCGTGAATGTGCAGCTTCTCGGAGTAACCGTAAGTTGTGAGTTGTTACCATTGGTGTTGTAGTACAGCGTACCGGACACTGTAGCAGAGGCCATGGAGCCAGAGCCGCCATTTGCGTTGTAAGTGACCTTGATACCATCTGTATTTTGATATACTGCATAAAAGTCACTGGTTGATGCGTTGACAGCAATATCAACATCGGGTCTATATTCATAGTCGTCAGGTTTCGTATCCGTTCGCCAGCCAATCGCAGTCCACGTCCTGCTAGGCGATGTCGTCGTAATGGTCGCGGGGTTAAACGCCGGCAAATGGATGTTATCATAGATATTAGTGTTAGTACCAGTGGCACTGGTGTTGACCATGTACTGCCGTTTTGTACGCTTATTCGGACTGCCATCTCCTCCTTTATTGACACCATAGTAGCAATAGATCGTACTTTCTCGCACATAGACAGCATACAGGTTAATGGTTTTATCAGAGGAAGTAGACGCTGTGATCGTATCTCCGACATCATAGGCAATACTGGTTGAACTGGTCCTGCTGGCATAGCCAGACAGAGTCCAACCACTATATGCGTAAGAGCGAACGGTGTGATCGTCGCCGCCATCTACATATACGGTGGCCAATTTTTGACCGTGACCGTAATAGTTGATGGTGGTTTCATAACTGTTGCCTGTAACGGTTACGCTACGTGGCCCAGACGAATATCCTAAACTTTTGCCAGATGAGTCTGTTAAATATGCAACTAAAGAATATGTGCCGGGGTCACTTAACGTAATCGAACCAGTTGTAACAGTAATACTTGTGGCAGAGCTTCCGGTTAAATTAGTGATTGACGATCGCAACAAAGACCCATCTGCATAAACAGCAACATAATATTTACCGGAGTTCAAAGCATACGACAAATCGCCCCTACTGCATGTTACCTGTACTCTACATGTACCCGTAACGGGTGCTGTCCCGCTCGCTGGCGCACTATTCAGATATACTTTAATCGCCATTTATCAAGACCCCCAAACGGCTACTACGTTGCCACCGGAACCGGAACCGATTTCCTTCCAATTGGTGCCGTCAGTCGTATAATGACAGCCGGACGAGTCCACGCGAATCATATTGATATCGTTATAACTCATGGTTGCGCTGCTGCCGGTAACCGTAATATCATTACGCCGACTTCCTGTGTTCACAGTCATTCGAGCACCACTATCGGTAGCAATCAAATAATTGCCGGATGTATCAAACTCAATTGTGCCGTCATCCAAAGAACCACCGGAAGACAGTGCAACACCATAAGTCGTGACAGAAGAAGGCCCCCAGCCATCATCAACAATCGCACGGCCTTTCGCTCGCCCCATATATCCATCGCCAGAACCAACTTCAAACGCCCGTAAGGCCCGAATATTATTCCCTGTAATCTTTGGAGATTTGACTTCCGTCGAATCAATATAGGTATCGTAAATGTAGTCTGGCCATGATGTGCCATATTGATCAATCAGAGCTTTAACCTCATCTTCAGTAAGACCGCTATCCGGCGCATTTTTGCCCCACGTAATGTTGCCGCCGGAGAGATTGATGTTGCCGTTCATGGTAACGTTACCATTGGAATCCACCACGAAATTATTGTAGTTAGAGCCGCCAATGCCGAGGCTGACACCTTTCAGTGCTCCGCCATTTTTACCGACTAGTTCGCCCTCTAGCGTAGACGCCTTGATAGCGCCAGAGAATTCACCATCCTTGGCAATTACGGTGCCGGTAAATTTGCCATCCGTGGCGATCACAGTCCCCTTAAAGTAAGCATTGCCGTCCATGTCAACATAGAAATTGGCGTTGGGCAAATCATCTGTCTTAATATTAGCAGCACTCGTGATGGTATTACCGCCAACAGTCAAAAGTCCTGTCGGATTACCATTTTCGTCGAATGCAAACAGGGGAGCAAAAGAAGTGGTTTTGCCGCCTACAAATCCAATATTCGGAATCAGTGAGATCTGCCCACTGCTTCCAGCAGAGTATTCATTGACCAGATCAAAACGGGAGTTGTAGAGTCTGGCCCCATCCGCATCCACCCGGAATACAGAAACGCCGCCATCTTTCTTGGCAGATTCGATCACCAGGTTGGAACCAGCCAGCAAAGTACCCACAATAGCTGGGGCAACAACGCCCCAAACATCCCCGGCATTCTCATCATGGAACTTGCCAATAGCCATCTTGACGGTGGACCAATTGTCTCCGGTGAATACGATGGAGTTGTTGATCATTTTGATCTGTTCCGGATCAAACCCGGTTCCAGAAGTATTGGCCTTCTTCAGCGTGATGCCGGAATTGTCCATCGTGATGCCTTGACCATCAGCGGAGAGAATCTTATTCTTGCTGTAGTCGATGGCACTTTGCATAAAATCACGAACAGAGGTAGAAGCACCAGTGTCAACAAAGGCACTGTAATTGAAGCGATTGGCGGCGGTGGTCTTGCTGACCGTTACCGACTCACCCAGAATGTTGACGAGCTTCATGGCCTCGTCGGAAGCCGAATACGTATCACAGAAGACCAGCGTCAGCTTAGATGGATCATCCATCTCGATCTCTGCGCCAATTACAATAGGGGAGAGAACGGAGCCATCGGGCATTTCCAGATAAACTTTTCGACCAAGATGAAAGTTATTCTTGAACGCCAGGAATTCATCCAGCGCCAGAAAGTTGGAGGAATCCAGAGAGAACGTGTAGGAGGGATAACTCATTTCACGGAGCTGTTCCTGTCCAAACTCCATCAGGTCCCATTCCACAGACCGCTTGGCATACTCGGTGGCATTGATCGTAAAATATAAGTTTGATGCGCCAGATGCCACACTGACTTCGGTTCCTTCTTTGTAGGAGCCGGAAATATCAGGGTCTGCCTTTACATCAGAAGACAGCTTGCAGCCAGTACCAGTCAGTGAAATACACCCACTAGGGAAGGAGAGCTCCCCGTAAGTGCCAGCGTTCAGATAGGCGGTTGCCACATAGGAACCATCTTCTTTACACTCCAGAGCACCACGAACGACCTTTGCCGCAATCTTACCATCGTCCACGGTCAGATCCACGGAGCCGCCACGGATTGAGTAGATTTCCTTGTTGGCTGTATTCTTGACACGGGTCACAGTACCTCCGGAGAATGTGCCGGAAACTTGCTGTGATGTTTTTGCAATGTCTTCCGCCGTGTAAGAAGAGACCTGCTGATAAACAAAGGAATCTTCCGAAATGGCGCTTTCCTTAATATGCAAGCCAAGGAGCTTCTGTTCAGCATCGGTGAAGAAAGCGCTGAAGGAACATGTCTGATTGATGGACTTCTGCTGATTCAGCAGGGCGTCGATATTGTTCATGATCGTTTCAAGCAGAGCGTTCTTGGTCTCAATCGCATCTTCCACATCGGAAATCTTTTGCTTGATTTCTTTCAGCTCAGCTGTTCGGTCAATACCCTGTGCAGCGGCTTCAATATACGTAGACTGTAAAGTGGTGTACTGAGACAGCTCGCTTTCTAGCTTAGTCAAAGCTGCCTTTTCAGCCTCCAACCGTGCTTCCTGCAACACTTTTTCAATGGTTGTGTTGTAATAGAGCTGCTGGTTATCTTCGTAGGTCGTTTTCCAAGAGTTCCACTTCTGAACCATTTCATCAGTAAAATAACTGTGACCCATGAAGTAATCAAGATTGTAAATCTTGTTGGTGCCAAGCGGATTCACACTGCGAATGTCAACACCATCCGCGCCATTTACATCCAAGCAGGTGAAGATATTGTCGGTGTCTTCAGTGATTTCCAGTTCCTGTACCAGGTTGTCAAGTGACAGGAAAACTGGGTCAGTCGCCACGTCAGACGCAACCGATCGCACATTGATGCGGCGGTTATAGGTGTCAAAATCAAAAACGCACTGATATGTTTCCTGGGCTGTATTTTTGATGAAGTCATAGACCGATTCATTATCGACACCAAATGTACGATACTTGCCCCATAACGCTTCATCCACCTCGCCGATGCTCCACAAAGGAAGCAGGGAAATGATGATCCCAAGCACGGTGTTTTCCTGTGCGACAGGATTCCAGAAGTCGTAAGTGCCTTCCTCCATGTAAATCTGCTTATAGTTCAGTTCATGCTCCAGAGAGTACGCCGTACATTCTTTGTATTCAGAAATGCCGTCTGATTGTGTTTTTGGATTGACCAGAATAAACTGGCCCATGCCCATCCAATCTACCAGGCGCATGCTGGTCAGATCCGCATAATGAGGTGTCTCAACACCATCCACATAAGCCGGAACTTTAAAATGAAGCTCAGATACCTCGTTATACAGCAGCTTTGCAGTTACTTCATAAGCGTAACCAAGGGGCTGAATCACGGTGCCATCCAAGTTCTTCAGTAAAAGCATCGGCGCTTCCACATAATCCAAAGTGCTGAAATCGAATACCATCTATTCACCCCCAAAGTGGAGGAGGGCGGCGTTGCCGCCCTCCTTATTTAGACTTTTCCGCGTTTTGCGAAAGCAGTACGGAGCTGCTCCAAAGCCGTATTGGCAACCATGTTACCATACTGCTTGGCATCTTTATCGGTCATTTGACCGTTGTGCTGAATGGAAACTTCAATGTGCGGTGCAAAGGTATCCCCACCACTGGCGACCATGGCAGGACGCATCGTCTGCATTCTTGACATCACCGCCGATGACATCAATCCAGAAGCGGCAATCTTTAGATTGGCAAACAACTCTTTCAGATTTTGCTTGCGCGTATCATCCAGCACCCATTCTCCTTTCTTGAGAATCGCCAACACTTCATGGTCATTAAGTTCTCCTCCGTTTCCAACAATACCACCAGTGTGATATGCCTTCAAATATTTCAAAATAGACGGAGTGACCTCTTTGCCGTTATTGGACCTGAGCTTATATTTGTTGGCAAAAGCAGCAACATTTTTCGCGGTCGTGTCCCAATAGTTGCCATCAATTGGCTGAGAATAGCCAGCCGCCTTCAGCTGGTACTGAATCCATTTTACCGCACTGCTATTTGTATCTCTATATTTAGCTGTGCCCGCACTGTATGGATTGGCTTTAGCGTTAGACCCAAGAATTTCATATGCTGCAGTTGTGCTGGTCGGACTGTCCTTAACCCATCCGATGCTTGAGTTGTAATAAAGTTTCTGACCTGTCTGCTGATAATACTCCTCGGCCAACTGTGCATTTTTCTTTGAAAGTCCGGAACCTGGGTGCAATAGAGCATAAGCGCTATTGGACTGCATCTGCTCAAGAATTGACTGTGCTTCTGAAGAATTCGGTGCATTGGGATTCAGAGCGTCATTAGGGGCATTTTTATAAGCGTCCTCAAAGGAATTGTTGTATTCCTTCATAGCGGACGTCGCGCTGTGCCATGCGGAAACCAGAGAATCTGGGCCATCAATGGAATCCCGATGCTCCTGCTCATACTTCAGCAGATCTTTATAGAGACCATCCCAATCACCATTGATCCGCTTGATTGCCTTTTCGTAGAGCTTCTGCCAGGAATCAACAGACTCTTTGGCGGCGTCCTTTTCGGCATCCTTCTCGTCTTCAAAGGCTTCCTGACTCTTATCCAAAGTGTCAATCGTCTGGTCTAGAGCATAGTCCTTCTGCAGGTCAGCCAACTCTTTCTGCTTCTGCTGCAGCTCCTCGGCCAAACTTGCCCGCTTGGCGGCAGCCTCACGGCTGTCATCCAAAGACAGCTGGGCAATCTTAGACTGCAGATCGGCAATCTCTTTGACTTTTTCGGCAACCTGCTCTTCGTGATCCTCTTCGTCTGCGGAATCCTGCAGAAGCTGCTTCTTGAGATCAATGATCTTTTGATAAGCGTCAACCTGTTTCTCAATGGCATCCACCTGATCTTCCGCTTCCTGCTTGATCATTTCCATCGTCAAGTCAAGAATGGTCTGCAAACTGTTCTTTTGGGTGTCGTAAATGTCCTTGGCTACATTGTTATGGGCATCCACATACTTCTCCCAAGAGAGCTTGCCGTCCTTGTACAGCTGGTCAATGTCCTTGAGCTGCTGTTTCAGCACATCCAGTTTGCTGAGGCCACGCAGCTGCTTACTGAGCTTCGCAACGGCGCTGCTGGCCTGATCGATACTGCCAGCCATAGACGAAAAGGCGTCTCCGGTCTTGGCAATGTCATCCCACAGGTCAAAATCGTCCATATACGAAATATATTTTTCGTAGGGACTCTGCACAGCAGAGAGCAGGTCATCCTGCAAAGTAGACAGCTTATCCTGAAGTTCCTGCACGTAGTCCGATGCTTCCGTCAGTCCATAGACATAAGCGTCGGACATCATCTTCTTGACCTTATCCAGCATGGAGTTCAGAATTTTCTGTTGACCGGCATAATCACCTGCTGTAGAAGCCTTGTCAGCCAACTTTTCCTGATCACTCAGCCAATCTTCTGCCAGCTGGCGACGACCAGAAAAGAGTTCCTCATCAATGGAGCGAATCTCAGACGCATACGTTTTGCGATTCGCAGTAGAATTTTTGTAATATCGATTCTCAATGGCCTCTAACCCATCATAGTATTGCTTGGCGGTGATCTTCTCAATTTGATAGTCATGTTTAAGCTTTGCAATGGCTTCCTCAGCAGCTTTTTTATGGAGGTCTTCTTTGTTCCCACTCTTGTTACTGCTCTTGTCTGAATATTTGCTGGGCGCCCAACCTTCCAAATTTGTATTGATGAGAGAATCCAAACGTGCATTACCGTCTTCAATTGCTGCAATTGCAGAATTAACCTCGTTTAAGCGAGCTTGGAATGTGGAACGTTGCTCATCAGTATAGATTGGATTGTTTTTAGCATGGGCCACCATGGTTTGCAAATCTGTCCGACTGCGCTTGAGCGTAGCAAGAGAAGCCCCAGAATATTCCTTGTAATTCATGGCCAGCTTCTTGATGATTTCGGCCTGGAAGTTCAGCTTGGCTTGTTCAACGGTCTTGAAATTCCCCAGATCGACATCGTAGGAGTCAGCTAGGTCGGAAATAAGCTGCTTTTGATCAGAGGTAAGATTTTTGAAAAACTCCGGTGACGCAGCAAGTTTCTTGGCAAGATTGGCCTTATATGCTTCAGTGTCACTTTGATAGGCTGCAGAAAGATCGGAGATAAGTTCCTTGCCGGTTTTCATCCCGGCGATATACAGAGAAACATCCTCTTCCAATGCGGGGAATTTCTCAACAATGGACGACAATGTAGATACTGACAAACTACCGGAAGAACTTAATTCTTCTTGTGCAGATTTAATCAGAGAAGCTTTAGCTTCCAAAGCAGATAGAGCTGTAGTCAATCCAGTCAGAGATTCCGTAGCCGGGTCAACAGCAGATGGGAGTTGCTCAAACATCTTGGCAAGGTCGCCGGCAGATAAGTTATCCATATCATAGCCAGCAGCTTCCATCTCGGAGCGGAATTGCTGGAAAACGTCGCTCTCTAATAAAGTGTCAAAGGCTGCATTAACTTCGTGGGCAGCCTCTGCATATTGGTCAGCTTCTTGGACACTCTCGTCGACACTGCCCTTGTCAAAGATACCCATTACAATGCCCTTGGTATCTTTTGTGACATCAAATTTCCCACTGCCATCAATTAACGTGGCGAGATAATCTTCGAGGTCCTGTTGACTCTTAAAATACGTACCATCCGGCAGAATAGGGGTAACCAGAATTGCCTGCGTTGAGTTACTACCAAAATCACTCGCAGTAAACGTCTGGGAATTGACGGTGGAGTACATGCCAATATCCGATTTGTCCCACATGCCAGTATTGACCATGTCTTGCGTCACGGTAATGTGGGGACGATTCGTCATATCAACATTGCTCTGGTAACGCTTCAGCTCGTCGTTGAACTCTTTTTGAGCGGTAGCCGCTGCTTCCAAATCCTTACGCGTTTGCTCAACACCAGGATGTGAAGTTTCATCATTCCAGAACCGATTCCACAATGTGGACAAGGCCTCAGCTCCGCCAATCGTCAAATAGATTTGATTCCGGAACTGGTTCAACTGCGAAATGATGTCCGCATAGGTTTCTGGCTCTTTGTTCAGTTCTGACAGATAATTATCAACCAGAGTCGATGCCTCACTGATTACACTGTTGGCATCATCCATTTCCTGCTTATACTTATTTACTTTGGCAATATTTGGATTGTCCTTCAGCAGCTCGTCATTGTAGTTTTTTTCGGCCGTTTTATAATCTTCAAGAGCTTTCTGCGCTTTATGATAGTCGGTCTCATGAGTAAGAGTCCCGGAGAATCCCTCATAAGTGTCCTGCTCGTTCAGATAGAACCCAGCTTCATCGGCGGTTTTTGCGGTAACCTTACTCTCGTTGAGATCTGCAATTTTGGCAGCGATGTCATATTGCGCTTGCAGTTGATCGGTGGTGGCTTGAAGCTTTTCGAGTTCATCTTGCTCCACGAAAGTGAGTCCGCCATCGGCAAGCTTGTCTTTTAATTCTGTAAGCCGCTCATTGTTGGAATCCAGCGATGCCTTCAGTTCATCGGCACGTTCTTTAGAAGCGTTGAATTCTTTCTGCAGGTCAGAAAGTGTTGGATTTGCCTCACGAATCTTTTTAACAGCGTAGGAAATACCCCCAATAGCAGCAACAACAGCAGTAACAATGAGCGCAGTTTGTCCCATAGCGGGAATCAGAGACCATAATGTTGGAAGAAACTTTGCTGCTCCAGCACCGGCTGCCAACTGAAACGCAGCGGCCACATCTTTAAGTTTTGTGCCCACTGTTGCTAGGCTTGAACCAAATGCAGTAAGAATATTGCCCTTAGAAAATGCCTGTACCAAATTGCCGAGCAAAGACGTTGCATCTTTCGCCTTGAACTTGAAAGATGAAATGACTGCATTCACCATTCCTACAACAGCAAAGAAGGCAATGAGCCGTGAACTCCAACCTCCAGTTGCCTCGTCTAGCCTATTGAAAAAGTCCAACACTGTCCGAAGAGCATCAATCAAGCCCTTGACCACGCCATTACTAAGTAGCCTATTGGAAATCTGTTCCCAAGAAGCCTTGAGTTTGTCCGACTTACCATTGATGGAGTCCAGATATTTCTCATTCTCCTGCAAAGCAGAACCAGCAGACTTCTGAGATTCCTTCAATGCTTGTTCCGCAATATCAAAGTTATTGATCACAGCCACCAAAGCGTTAGCATTACGCTTACCGGCTAATTTCTCCAAGATATTAGCTTGGGAAACGTCGGACAGCTGATCCCAGATTTGGGACAGTTCCTTCAAAATCTGATAAGAGCTTTTAAAGGTATCCTCATCCAGCATGATGTCGACTTTGTTACCAGTCAATGACTTGATCTCGTCACGCAGTTTGGAAACACTGTCGGCCATGCCGTCTGTGGCCTCTCCGGCAGCCTCGGCTTCTGTTTTTGCGGCACGGAGATACATAGATACAGTTTTTAAAGTTGTACCCACAGCTTCAGGGTTCTGCACCACTGTATTCATAGCAGCAATCAACGCTAAGGTTTCATCTATGGTGTTGCCAGCGGCCTGCATAGCAGCGGCAGAACGCTGCATGGCTTCACCAACACCACCTGACGAGATAGCAAACTTGTTGCCAATTTGGTTGAATTTATCTACGATGCTCATGACATTAGATGCTTCAACACCAAATGCCTGCATCGTAGAAATAACACTGTTTGACGCTTCGTCAATACTTTCAATCTCGTCACCGACGTGCTTGTACACAACGGCGGCATCAGCCAGTTTGGAAGCATCTTCAATCCCATAGCCAAGCCGAGCAAAACTGGCGGTTGCGTTCACGGTATCGGTGATCGTAGCACCAAGTGCCCTGGCCCGAGACGCAGCATTCGTCAGAAATTTTTGATAAGTCTCATCCGTCTCGTCTGTGACCTTTTTCAATTCGGTCATAGCGGTGTCCAGATTGACAACATTTGTGTAGACTTGTCCCAATGCCTGGCGGATTTTCATCAGAACAAGAGCAATCGCTCCGTATCCAATTTTGTCACCCAGCATTCGGCTGAACTTTTGCCCAGCAGACTCGGCCATTGCGCCAGCCTTCCCGGCAGCGGTTTCCCAACGACCAAGAGCTTGATTATACTGATCGATGTCGATAGCTCCTGCGTAGTAAGCATCCTCCAGCATATCTAGTTGCTGCGAATATTGCACAGCAACAGGAACACTTTGGTTCAGCTTTTGCTTTAAATTATCAACATTAGCCGACAACTTACGCGCTTGATCTAGCTGCTTTTCGTCAATTTGACCAGTGCGATGTGTTGCCGCCTGTTGGGCTTTAACTTGTGCATCATTATATTTGGCTTGAGCTTCGGTCAGTTTATCAACAGAATCCTGTACCTTTTTATTGCCAGCGACCATTGCATCAAAATTTGCTTGGGTAATTCCGCGCTGTTGAGCATCAGCCGTCTGCAGATATGCATCACGAATTTGCTGAGCCTGTTGCATGATGCGTTGGCCTTGCGTCTGCAAAACTTGATATTGATTGCTCGTAGCATCGAGAGGGACACGCTTGGCAAATTTTGCATTGGCTGATGCCTGTAATTGTGCGACTTGCTTCCATGCTTTGACATATTCATCGACCTGCTTGCCGCCACCGTTGTTACCATTACCTGGTGTTATGGTAACCCCGAGATTTAACTTCTTCAGCTCGACCAACATAGCTTTCTGGGTAGCGGCCGTATCTATATGCAGAGTGATTTTTGCAGCCTGTTGCGCATTGATTTCGTTGGTAATGGTTTTAATCGCTGCTTGAAAATTCTTTCCACTGGTTCCATTCAATCCTGTGCCTTTTGCGGACAGTTCCACAGGAATTGAATACTTGCCCTTGAGTTTATCCAGCTCAGCTTTAATATTTTGCTTACTCTTAGCCGTATTGATGGAAACTTCAATTTTACGAGCAGGCATTTTGTCCAGAATGTCTTGGATATCTTTTTTGAGCGTAGCAGTTGAAGCCCCAATTTTTGCGCCAACTTCTACACGAAATACATTATCTGCCATAAGTTCACCGTCCTTTCAGAGTTGCCCTGCCAGACGGCGAATGGGCAAAAAGAAAACGCCCGATTGGGCGTAGACAAAATTTGTATGATTTTGTATAATTAGATGACCTTTTCTGGGTTGGGGCAAACCAAGCTTGCATAATTAAAAATAAGTTGGACATCTTCCATGTTTTGAATAAAATGCTCGGTCAAGTTTAACTTGATTTGAGCAAGATTGGCAATTTCCTTGCCGTTTAAGTAAGCATCCCAACTACAGTGGTCAAATTTGATTGTTAATTCAAACGTATCCATTGTAGGGTAATCAATATCTCCGTTCATAATACCTCCGAGGGGTGAATCTAATGAGATTAAATTATGACTGCATTAGAGACGTACTGCTGGCAATCAGTGAATTGAACCAATATGAATATTGCGGTACTCATTATCGGTTGCATGATGTTTCTAAGCAGGAAATCATGGCGCATCCTATTATTGCGGGGAATTACAGCTATGACGATATCCAATACTCGTTGCTCCAACTTTTTGCAATGTCCTATCTAAAAGGCAGATGTATTACGAATCGCCCTGGTGAGTTATGGCAATGCGAAATAAAGGACATCACTCTATTAGGCCATGAATTTCTCGACAATATCAAGGAGCCATCCACATGGGAGGCAGTCAAAACTCACGCCAAGAAACTTGGAGCAATCTCCATGACGACTCTTCCGAAGGCAATCCAATATGTACTCGAACACCCGGAATGCATCGAACAAGCCAAGAACCTGATTGGCCGTCAGTGATAATATTTTGCATCCGGTAGTAGCTCCACAACCACGCCATCTGTTTTGTGGGCGGCATTAAACGCCGCAATCGCATCTGTCAAGAAACTAGATGCGGGTCGGCTTCTGAGAGATCGAGTCCACATGAAATCACCAAGGGCATGAGGTGCATTTCTCGGATCCCAAGCAAAAGCCTGATGATGATCCCAGTATCCGTAGGCATAATTCTTAGTCGTATATCCGGTGTGGAATAAAGCTACAATATCGGCAATGCCATCCGGATAGCCTTCTTCGTACAAAGAATTCCGATGCACAGCATAAGGGTTCCATGCTAGATTGAATCGGAACTTTCCATCATTTGTGACTTCACCCGGATATACAAGCAAATCATCGGATGTGATCGCGTGATATGGGCTGTTTTTCAATACATCGGGCAGGGAAGCTACAATTTCATCACGGGCCTTTTTTGCCCAAACTTCTGCGTCACTCATGGCAAGGGCTGTACCGGGGGCTTGGCCTTTCATAGCCTTGACAGCGAATTTGTGAAGGGACTGCTTCATTTGTGTAGTTCCTAAAAATTTGGCAATCTCGGCGTCAAAATCCATAGCCCATCACCACCTTGAAATTGACTTTACAGCATTTTGCGGTATAATAACCATGCGATGACTGCTCTCACCAACCAGAATCGAGTAGGTTTGACGACTTGACCGAAAAATTTTGGTCAGGAGAGGAGTGGTTTATGAAGCACGACTTGTTCGTCGGAATTGTGAGTAGCTTAATTAGCACTGCAATTTGGACAGCAGGAACGGCTCTTTGGTGCTACTTCATGCACTAATCGCGTTCCGGCCGGGTGCTCAGTCACCCGGCCATTTTTGACATCACATGGTTATTACGCCGCAAAATGCGGCGATAAAATCAATCTTTTACAGGCTCTGCAGTCTTCTTGGGGCGGGGAGTCCGCTTTACTTTCTCTTCCGCTTTAGCCTTAGCCGACTGATAATCCAGTACGGCGGTCGCAATGCGTTCCTCGGACAGCGGCCGATTTTTCAGCGCGTCAGCAATAACCTGCAAATCTACTTTGCTGTTCTTTTCAACGTCTGTGGTGACTGCGTCCAATAACTTCGAGATAGACTCAAAGGTGGTTTCCACACTGGCAGAAATACGGTCCAAGCGTTCCACTAAATCGCGCACACCAGAAGACTGCACTGTAGCAATGACCATCTGGTTTCTATGCTTGATAGCCGCACGGATGCCATCTGCAATAAAGTCGGCATCCACAGAAGGGACCCCGTCAATAGCCCGAATATACTTCCATGCGGTGTTGACCGTTTTGCCGAGTTTAATGTCTGTCAGAACAGACAGATTTTCATATTCAATCGCAAAGTCCACAAGCTCCGGCAAGAATGCACCATTTTCGTCATAGCACAGAGAAACACCGTCGGAGATGGCCTGCATCAACTTATTGAATGGGACATCCTCTTTCACAGTTGCCGTCATGGACTTTCCGTCTAATTCAAAAGTAATCGTACTCATATCAATTCTCCTTGTTTTCAACGGTCAGGTTTACCATAGCCTGGCCAATTAAAATCGCATCTGCCTCATCGTCAGAGACAACCTTGCCGTATATGTCAGAAACTAAAGATACGGCGGCTTTTTTTAGTTCGGCACGTTTGATACCACGCCCAAGTTGAATACCGACCGCTTTACGCCAAGTGGCTGGCATATAGAATTCGACCGGCACTGGCACAGCCAGCGTATAAGAAGCAGCTTGCACCAACCCTTGTACGCGAGCTAGTTCAACAATCGTTTTCACATTGGGATTTTGCAGACTGACTCCTTCGGCCGCAATTTTGTCAGGTTGACGTGTTAAGATCAATTCATGGACAAACATCCAAAAATCCTGCAAACGCGCAGATGTATCTTTTTGCTTATGTAAATCTAATACGCCGGACTCAACCAGCGTGCCATCTTCAAAGTAAGCCCAACCTGTTTTCTGCGTACTTTGGTCCAAGGCGAGAATTTTCATATTTGCGCCTCCGCGTAAAAAATAGGCGGCGAGTCTTGCCGACCCGCCGCCTGTTAATTTTGAGGAAACGAGAAGGGAGGAGCAAAGAAGATCCTTCGGCCTCCTTATGTCAATTAGTCCTCAGCGATGTATTCGATCATATCCTTGTTGCCATCGGCTTCCAGATCGAACGTAACGGTATAGCTGGAAGGATCGCCGTTGTTGGCAAAGTTCAGCTCAAAGTTGGACTGAGGCAGAGCCTTATAGCAAACCATACGGAAGCCGTGATCAGCACCATCTTCGCCACGAATCGTAGTATAACCATGAATTGTGACTTCCTTGGGGAAACTGGTGGATTTCAGCTTGAAGCTCTTAACACCATCAGTCTTATTGACCATGTAATAGGCGACATACTGCTTGCCATCGGTAATACCGGTAGCAGTAACCTTCTTGGTGGTCACAGAGGTGTCGGCAATCTCAGTGCCGCAATCATCATCGGCGGCAAAGACAGTCACAGTACCGTCAACGGGAGCATCACTCAACTCAATGCCATCGGCACCAGCAGTCAGCTCCTCACGCTTCAGGAACTTCGCGGCGGTGGACAAAGTGCCACCAGTGACCAGAGCATACAGATCCATCGTGGAGATCTGAGATTCAAAAGCGATCGTGCCGCCACGATCGCCGTTAAAGCCTACCCGCTTAGGATGGCCATGGCCACCGTAGGCGAAAACAGACTCACCAGTCAGACCGTTGGTGGTCGTGTTGGCGTAGTCCATATAATGCACCGGCTTCTGGGTCTTATAATCCAGAAAGACCAGATCGCATACATCGCGAGAAGCGAAAGTATTGCTATTCATATCATTAACCCTCTTTCTTTGAGATGTTCTTGAACCACAGGGATACATCGAAATCGTCTTTTCCCCATGCGGCCCAACGAGTTGCGTAGATGTCCATCTGGACGTTTACATTCATGCGAGTAAATTGGTCATAGAGCTGATAGACCGTTAAATCCCAAATATTCAATAAGGTGTAGCCACAGTTTCTGGCCGATACTGCCCCAATCAAATTTGGCAGCTCCATGTTTACGTCTTGTTGAGTTGCTTTTCGCAGCTTGGCTTTCCCTTTTTGACATTTCTCCCAAATCCGCCGCGCTTTCTCACTGGCAAAGCGATGCTGCGATTGTGAATCATGTTCGATATAAGAAAGCCGCATGACAGCTTCCGCAACATCTTCCAAATCTGCTTTGTTCAACAAATGGTCATTGGCATAAAATTTTCCGTCGTTATATGAGATCGGCTCCACAACAAAAAAGCGCAATGTAGCCAACAACGTCTCTCGCAGTTCCGGGATAGCGCCCATCAAGTCGTAAACACTATACGGATCAAATTCTGGCCCATCTTCCACGCCGAGAGTTTTTAAAAGGTCTGCTTTGCCGACTAAAAATGTTGAGATCAACGAGCGATAACGTTCATATCCCAGCTGATCGATGTCACCCAATGTTGGTTGGCGCACTGTGCAAAACCGATTCACAGAAAAGGGAAGACCACGCATTAAACGCATTGGACAGATCTGGATCATTGCTGACGCTCCCTCCGGAACTCTTCCACTCGATAGGTGAGCAGTTTAGAAGTGAAATCATCAGGAACAACGGCGGTCTTACAACTCTGCAATACCAGTCGACCAATACCAAAAAACCTCTTGCCATTCAGCAAGAGGTCAATCTGATTTGTTAAATTGTCTGTACGATTCCCCTTAACACCCTTAAATCGCTTTGGGTTGAGAGCAACATATTGCTTGTGACACACGATCTGAACATAGACTTCCCAGGCGTTCATGGAACCCGATGTAGCAGCAATCATGTCAGCATCAACCATAATGAAAGCGTCACTACGTTCGACAGTTCTTGAAATATAGTCATAGTCGAATATGTTCTTTTCCGTCACGGCATAAGCTGCATCGCTATCGATATCGGCTCTCGGATCATCGAGCAGTAAAGCAATCACGGGTTGTGCGGCGCAAATCTGCGCAATAATCTCAGATTTGTAATCAATACCATCTTGGAGAGGAGCCTTTACGTTAGACAATGTTCCCCACCTCCACAATGAGATTAGTGGGGTCATATTGCCCTTGTGCGTCAGATAAACCTAAGATAATTTCGGAACCAATCAAACTATCTTCATGAGAGGCCGAAACCTTCACGGTATTGTTATCCACCGTATAAGTGATTCCATCCAGCGGAGGCAGATCCCACACAGCCTCGATGTCATCAACCGGCTGACCCGCATCGTTGAGAAATACAGCACGGTACGTTCGAGAACGGCCCAACAGCAGCTTTGGTGCGCCATTGATATAGCAGACCAGATTGGAAACAGGCGGTTCTGACGTATTGGAACCAGGGGCGATATAATCGCAAATACCTTCTTCGAGATTGTCGGTCGTTTTGCTGTATACATCCCGGATGACCTTGATGCCCAACAAATGGTCCCCTTTATTATAGGAAAACGTATTTGGGGCAGCGGATGTAACCTTAAACGTAACCAAAATCTTGCGGCCAAATTTGTCGTAACCGACATGCGATGCAATACGCTTATCAACAAAAATTTTGGCTGTTTCATCGTCATACGGCATGTAGATAGCAAACTGTTCTTCGGCTTTCTGCATCTGGTTGGTGCCAGTTACCTGTGAGGAATAGCCACTTTGATCGATGTATCCCCAACGCTCAACAATATCAGATGTGAAATTTTGAAACCGGAACAAATGATTGCATTGATGCATCACTCCGGTTTTATGGGTTGTTGCATCCGCTCTGGCCTCCATCACAATCCACTTTTCATCAAAAGCATCGATGATGTCGCCAGCACATAAGTCATCTCCAGGGAGGCAAATCATGTTGTATGTAAATTGCTCGCCGCCTCTGGTTAAAATGAATGGCTGGTCAATCCCATTTCTCTTTGTATCACCATGGTAGTCAGGATTGTCCTGAGCATGACTCAACAGGTCGTTGCGAGCATTTTCCACGATCCTTTGATACCGTGTCACGCCACTGCCACCCAAATAGGTCTTATAGACTTCATACATCGTGGCAACGCCCTCCCATCTCATTGAGAATCCGCATCATTTTCAACACCTTACGTTTCCATGCGGTGTGAGAGCATTCGTGGGCAGCCATATATTGAATCGTGTTGAGAAGCGACACATATTGCCCATCTTCCAACAAATCTGGAAATGTCGTTTGGGCGCCAATCATCTCATCGAGTAGATCTTGAATGTAAAGATCCAGATGGACATCTCGTCCATTGCATTGCTCCTCCCACAAGGGGAGCAGCTTGAAAACCCCACCTTCCAAGTGCTTAAAAAATACTGATAACTCCATGTGTACCTCCATCATGCATTGATAGAGGCAATATCACCATGATGATAGGTGTATTGCACAATGCGGTCCCGGTATTCTTTGCGAAGCGTTTCTCGCAGAGTCTGCGATTCTCTCATAAGGTTGGCAGGGGAGAAGTAGGTATAGTCTTTTGTGGACATGGAGTTGCGCAGCAGTTCCTGGTCCAGAATGCGGGCAGATGTCCAGTAAAAGGCAATACCAGTGGCAAGAATTTCCTGAACTTCAAGGTCAAGGTCAACGTTGAATTGCGCCAGCGTTTCGTCAACATCATAAAGATCATCTTGGCATACAGGAGCAAAATCAGAGATTGCTGAATGCAAAAAAGCTACCAGCACCTCATGAATTTCATCCTCGCTCATCCGCAAATAGTCGTAGTCCTTGAATCGGAAAACTGCCCTCTTAAAAATGTCTGTATAAGGGGTAGACATCAAGCCCACCTCCTATCATTAAGGCTTTTGCAATTCGCAACCAAGACATTCTTCCAGCAAACGGATCGTCCTGATGGAATCCAGCGTGCCATCAGCAATGCTGGTGTTAGCAGCAACAATCAAGTTGGTCTTTGCAGCCTCAGACATATAAGAGATTGCATCTCGAATCTTGGCTTCTTTCCAAGTAAAAATCTCTGCGTAATTGTCGGGGTCCAGCACAGATTTGTAATACTGGCTCACCATCAGATTGCGATAGATATATTCGGGCGTTACATCTTCATATCCTGGGTCTTCAACACCAACAATGTAGATCCACTGATTGACAAAGAAAGAGCGTTGGGTGCCCTTCATTGCACGCAGATCGCCCATTGTCAAAACCTGTACATCGCCGCAACCGCTCCAAACCGTCTGGTCACCTGTACGTTGATTTACATAGATCAGTTCTCCATAGACGTTACTTTTCACCGCAATCATCACAGAATCATCCAGTTTGGCGGGGATTTTCTTCTCAGATACCTCTTCTTTGACAGACTGGGTCGGAAGATCTTCAGTCACTCCGACAGTTTTCTTGGTAGTCTTAGCCATCGGTTTAATTTCTCCTTTTATTCAAAAGATGGCGGAGAGGATTGCTCCCCTCCGCCAAATACGTGTTTTATCAGGACAGAGTATAAATACCCATCTTTTGGTTGCAGATAACACCGCAGCCCATCGCCTGGCCGTACAAATACTCCTGAGTCAGATCGGCCTTATTCATTGCGTCAGCGGCGATCATCAGACCCTCACCGTGATTGACAAACTTGATAGGCTTGTCGTTGCCGGCGATGACGTAGATCTTATTGTCGTTGATCGCAAAGGTGTCAGTGCCGACCTTATGAGCCTGACGCATAGACACCATGGGAGTGCCATCGAAGCGGCCAAAGTAACCCATGTTATACAGGTCTTCCTTAGCGGAAGCAGAAGTCAGGGCAACGGCGGTCGTATCCGCCTCACGGATTTTAGCCAGGCCAGCCTTGGTGCCAAGAATAGTTGCAGTTTCACCGGTGGCGGCTTCAACGTGAGCGATCAGTTCCCGCAGGACAGAAGCAGTAAAGGTGCCGGACTTCACATAGGTGGCATTCAAGCCAACGGTAGAAGTAGTGATGCCCTCCAGCGCAACCAGAATGGTGTTGCGGATGTCACGGTTGAAGGAACGAGTCAGACGGTCAGTCAGGGTGCTGAAATCGGCACGACCGGACATCAGCCGCTGCAGCTCCTCATACACCTTGATGGCATGCATCTGGGTGTCGATGGACACATACTGACCAACGTTCAGGCGCTGACGACGAATAGAGGTGGAACCATCTGCAATGTGAGCAACCACAAAATCGGAGTTGTCCTCAGTCCAGAAGCGAGTCTCGTCGCCCTCAGCCTCGTTACGATAGTCCACCAGGTTCATGAACATCTCATCACCGCGCAGACCCTCTTCAATCATGACAGGCATGATCTCCTCAACAATCTGGAAGAGTTCGGGATGATCACGGAAAGTCTTGGGACCGATCTTGTCGGAACCACCGTTCAATTCACAGAATGCCTGACGCAGTGCCTCAGAAGCATCCTTCGCAGAATAATTGCCGCTCACAGAACCATGAATCGTGTCCAGAGCGAGCTTAATGACTTCATTCTTTTCCATTAGTTAAACCCTCCTTTACACGGATTAGTCCACACGGACGACCCAATAGTCGCCCTCCTGAGCGATAATGGTGCCGATCTGAGTGGATGAGGCCGTCGCAGAAGCTACGGTCTTCATCTTATAGCCAGCCATCGCTTCAACAGCGTTGCCGACAGCGGGAGTACCGTCAAAGCCCTCGGCAGTCAGCCGGAACTCGTCACCAGACTCAAACAGGTAGCCACGGACAATCTTGCCGGACTTGTTGTAGAAGTCACCCAGAGAGCGCAGATGCTCGTCAGCCATGACCTCGGGAGCCTTAATCAGAGCCAACTTGTTGCGGGCAGTATTGGCTGCGGGCTTGTTGCCAACCAGAGCCTCAGACTCACCGCTGGCCAGTGCGCCCAGAGCTACAATGTTGCCGTTATCCAAATCGGCAGAAATCTTGACGTTCACGAGCTTGGGAGCATTAGAGCTGCCAATCATGTTGCTCGTGTCGCAAATGCAATGATCGTATGCCATAACGATTTACCTCCATAAAAAAATGACCGCCGCGTTAAACAGCGACGGGATGCCCTCACTTATGAGGCTTGATATTATATTTGGCGAATAAACCGCCATACGGTTCTGCATCATCAGAACCAGTGTCGGCATCAATACCGACCTTAATGCCAAAGGCGGCAGGTGTGGATTTCTTAGACATTTTGACCTGCTTACCACGCAGTGCATACAGCTGAGTTTCCAGATCATCAATGGAAGCAAACTCGGTTGCCTTTTCACGGATCTCCGCAAACTCGGGCAAAGCTGCCAAATCACTGAATTCAGATAGAAGCGTTTCAATCTTTGCGGAGAATGCAGCGGCTTCAGCATCCTTCTTAAACTTCCGCAACGTTTCCAGTTCAGCCCGATCTGTCTCAACCTTGTCTGCCTCGGCCTTCGTCAGCCACATACGCACCATCTCTTCCCAATCTCCGGTAATGGAAGCGGTCTTTGTGGCGTCGTCGAAAGAATACGGGAACCGGCCATAAGTGCATTCGTACTTTTCTGCGTCCCAATAATCACGGTCAACATAAACAAACGTATCGTCGAAATCGTTGACCCAATAGCAAATCTCAGTCTTGATAGAACCATCTGCGTTGTATGTATAGACAGACGGCAATGCGTCCCTCAAAGCATCGCGCTTCTGGTTCATCGTCGCAGAGAACAGCTGGGCTGTAGTTTTCTTTGGCTTATCATCGTCTGCCGGAATTTGCTCAGGCTCTTCAGTGTCGTCAGACGGCGTAGGATCTGTGGGCTCTTCACCAGTGTCATCAGACGTACCAGTAGGATCAGCACCGTCAGCACCAGCGTGCAACTGAGACTGCTTATATTCCTCAATGGCGGCAAGCAGCTGTTCCTCGGTCATATCTTCAGTAATGGAGAAGTTGACTTCGCTGGGTTGCAAACCGGCATTCTGGAAAATTTCATTGATTTTTTCCTGATTCAAGTTAGCTTTTCCTCCCTTCTTGGAAGCATCATCAAAACAAAAGCTGAGCTGCTGTCGCATCTCGGCCATGAGTTGGTTAAATTGCTCTGCATTCATATCAAATTTGACAGGGTCAATGCGAGCGCTTGGAAAACACGGCTCCACATGCTTGGATGGATCATCGGATTTGCCAAGGATACACAGCGCTGAATAGCTCAGACCATGGAGTTCCACATAATTAGAATCCTCTTCCAGAATGGTATAGTTCTTGAAGTTCATTTCCATTGACTGACCGAACCATGTATCTTCACTGTAAATTGCATCTTTGAGTTCAGGGTATCTGCCCGTCCACAAAATTGCGTATGCAGTAACATATGTCTTCTCTTTGCCAAACTCTGTGACAGTTTCTGCCGCCGGAGCTTCAGCTGTCACCACACCAAACGGCACAGTCAGCATTTTTACCTGCAGGTCATCAGTAACCGTATAGTCGTGACCCCCGAAGTGATGCCCAGTCACGTTACCTTCCTCATCGGTTTCCTCGATTAAGTGACCGACGACCGGGACATACGCCAGTGTAGGCTCAGCGGCATCAAGTTCCTCCTGACTTAAATAAGACATATTGCGATTCTTGCCAGGACTACACACATAGACTTTTGCCAGAGTGAACTCATTATTTACCGGCTTAACCGGAACAATTTTCGCAAAAGGGAGCGAAATCGCAGCTCTTTGCTGATCCATAATCCACCCCCTTAAAACAACATCCGGTCAATCGTCAGCACGGATGACCAATTAAATGTGCCTTTTGCCTTATTCAGTTCATTACGAACTGCGGAAGAATCTTCTGCGGCGAAGAACCGCTGATTCCCCATATTCTGCTGAAAAACAGGAAACCCCGCAGCTCTCAATAACTGAGCGGCTGCGGGATCTTTAAACATCAAAATTTTCATATGCGTCACCTATTTGCGTTCGCATCAGATGCTCGGGTAGCTTCACCAGAATCATCTAGGTTAGTGTCTGATGCAGCCGGACGACCACCAGTCGAACCGGAAGATCCGCCAATAGTGTATCCACTTTGCAGAGGCGTCCAGTCGTCAACACCGATCATTGTCTTCTCAACATAATCCATACCGGGCAGGTCAGCTTGATGGATGCCCAGAGTCGCTGCATACGCAGCCTTACTGCCGGGAATACCCAAAGCAGCAGCGTCCTTCCAATAGCCGATCTGTTCTTCTTGGTTGAAAATCGTCACTGGCAGGAACTGAATCTTAAATTTTACTGTTCCTGGCATGCTTTTCAGGATACGGTTCAGTAAGCGCTCTGCCTGAGCCATAAGCCCAAACATGATCTCTTCATCACTCTTAATAGACAACTTGAGCGCACCAGCGGTATTACTGACATCACTACCATGAAGTAGGGAGGAGGTGCCACTATCGAACCAGAACTGCTTTTCAGCCCGAGAGACAGTGTCTACATCGTTGGTCCCAGAGTTCTTGTCAAAGTCAAAGCTCTCGATTTTCAACGGAGAAATCGTTGCACCCACATAAGGCGGCAATACATTACAAAGTTGCTGATAATATTGCTGTGCCAGCTGCCAATCCACTGTCGGAGCGCCATCCGAGTTCAAATCGATTTTCATCGACAGCATCTTGTAATTAGCAATCTTGGTCGCAGTCTCCTGCAAGGCTTTGTAGGTCTCCAAATCATACAGCATTGGCAGTGTAGAACACCAAGGAGGAATCGAATAATTCGGATTTGTCTCGTCTGCCTTCAAACAGAAGGAAATATTCTCAGGAACTTCCTGCCACTTTTGGCCGGTGCTCTGATAAGTATTCCACATTGTTGTGAATTCAGGAGGATACAACAACAGCTTTGACTGCTGAATTTGAGACATATCCACACTGTACATCCATGTACCATCGTTAATGGAGGTCAGAGAGCAATAATCTGGGTTGATACGCTGAATATAGAATGAATTGGACGCAGACCAGACTGCACCATAAAGAATCCCATCTCTCAGAGCAATCATAGAAGCTTTCTGAAGCTCATGCTGGAGGTTCTTAACTTCCAGTGCGGCAGACACCTTCAGATATTGCTTACGGAAAGCATCCTCTTTGACTTTTGTGCGGTCAAAGTCCAGCGGAGCAATGATGTAATTCCACTTCAGCAGCAGAGCATAATACTGAATCAGCCGCCGATACTGGCTCGATGCGTCATACATATAAATACTGGCATTCCGCAAATATTTTTCATTTGATGCAGGAGCCTGCATATAACTCAGAATGTTTTCTTTGGTATAACGAGTATAAGTTGGGTTCGTCTTTGTAGACGTATCCAGCACGTTCCAAATCGGAGACACTGCGGTTTTAGCGAACATGGCAGCATACTGCAAAGCCTTTTCAAACTCTGCTTGTTTGGGGTCTTGTTTCACAGGCTGCACACCACTGCGGGCAGTGCGCCGTGGGGAGGCGTTACCCATCAAAATTCACCTCCTAATAGAGCACAGGACTGCGGAAGCTGATCATACGAGCCATTGTTTCCATGTCGTTTTTCGGCTTGGCTAACTTACGTTCCAGCTCCTTAGCCACATAAATGTTATAAGATAAAGACGAATAGCGGTCTTTACGCATGCCGCTTTTTTCATAGACTCGAACAGAACCAGTGCCAGACTTTTGCTCTGACTGCAAGTTGACCAACTCATTCACCAGCAATGTGGTGTGAATATACGGCATCTTGAATGGGTTCTTTTGCTCAGGCTCCAGTTTACTGTACCCGGAGCATTTTTCCAAAATCTCATCACAACCATATTCAGAACGCAACAGCTTCACCGTGCCATTTCGAAAGGCCTCACGCAGCTGAATGGCGCAGTCTGAATTGAATCGTTCGCTGCCCATGATGGCCCAAATGACTTTGGGTGCATTCTTATCGGCGCAACGGTCACTGATCTCTTCGTTGTTGCAACACCCCAAGGCTGGATACACAATACCAGTCTCTCGATCTGTCAACTCACCCATCAGCAAGTCGACAATGGGCAAGCCATTGCCCTTTGCGTCGGAAACCAGATAATCACAGCTGTACCAGTCATATAATTTGCGGACCCGCAGAGCCAAATCATCTGAACGTACACCTTCTACATTTTCGGTGTAAACAATATTGTTCATACGCTGCGTGCGGTTCCCGCCAGCTGGCATATTAGAGTTGATGAAGATGGAGGCGGCATCGTTGTTCCGCTTTTTAGACGCCATCAAAGCAATATCTACAGACAAAATACGGATTTCACCCGGCTTTTTTGCCGGAATATGCGGACGCTTATCGGATACTCGTTCGGCAATTGCGTTTGGCAGCCAAGGGTAAGTCAACTGACGGCATTTTTCAATGTCATCAAAATTGTAAAGGCTGTCATCACCGGAACCGAGCCAAAGAGCCTCTGATTCCATCCGGAATGCCAATTCAGAGAAATCCGCTTCCGACATTTCATCTTCAACAGCCTTGCGCAGCAGTAGCCCCTCGCGAATGGAGATCTGGTAGGGAATCGAGCAGATAAAGTAACTGCGCTCCGGGTCGATCATGTTGACACAATAACCTTGCGCTTTTTTAAAGGCCCAAGAAGATTCATACCAGCAGGAACTGGCATAGATCTCGCAGTTCTGCTCCAATGGGTAACCCTTATACTCAGGCTTATCCAGAAAACCTGGATGCCGGGAAACAGTCAGGAACTTACGAAGTACCTGATTGATCACATCTGGGTCCACCATCCGGTATTCGTCCACGAACAATACGTTTGCACGATTGTGTCGAGAATTATCGTTGGCGGCAACGGTCTTGATTTTTGAACCATTTACAAATGAAATGTGACCATCAGTCAAGTTGTTGACTATTTCGCGTTCCTTAATCTCTGCTCGCAAATATGGCGAAGCTGGAATAAGTAGAAGTTGAATCTTGTCCAAAATTTCTCCACTCTGCTTGCGAGTCTTGGATGCAATAGCAATCTCGGTGCCTGGATACAAAATGCATCTTGTCACACAGTAAATTGCTGCCAAGTACGTTTTTCCTTGGCCTCTTGCGGCAAGGTACATGACATACGTAAAGTGGAACATGCTCCACAAGATAATTGCCTGAAACCATTTTAGGTTGACATTTAGGTAGTCCTTTACAAATCTCTGAGGATTCGCCCGATAAAAAGCGGCACGCCATGCAATTGTCTGCATGACGCGGTCGTTCGCTTCTTTTTCAATTTGGCGGCTACTCTTTTTGCTAATCGCCATCAGTCAGCACCGTCGGTATCTTTCTGATCGGGCACGGCTCTGGCTTCCCGGAAGAGTGCTTCCGCGCGATCATCCTCTTCATCAATAGCTTCAGCAATCTGAGGTTTTGAGACTGTGTACTTCGAAACTTCATCATCGTACATTTGTGCATAGTCATTCTTGATGTTGAACATCTTACACAAATGCCCAAAGAAAAAGACGGTCACCAATTTCTTGATGCCGTCAATATCTGCAAACTCAGGAGAAGGTTCGGGAATGGGCTGATTCTTTTCCCACTCTTTAATCAGAGTTCCGAAGGTTTCGGTTTGCGCCAACTGGTCTTCTTTAGTTTGCTTTGGCGACAGCTTGGCGGTTGTCAGCATTTCCTGGAAACTCTTCATGGCATCAGCGGCACCCTTAGCATCATTGTTCTGTTGGGCTCGACGGATGTTCAGTTGGCTGACACACAGGCTCTGGATACATTGCTCCAAAGCTTTAGAATTTACCTCATATCTTGATGTCCAGTCATCGTACTGTTCTGCCAGATATTCATATTCCTCTGGTTTGTAGCCGGGGCCGAACATTTTGAAGACTTCTTCTGGGATCTCAATATGGTTAGCATCCGGATCAACATCTTGGCCAGCCGCCTGATCCAATGATGTAATTCTGCTGGCCGCTTCACGCCGCTGCAGAATCGTATCCAAATAGGTGGTTCCTTCCAACTGGACTTGCCGCAAGCGACGCCGCGCTCCATAAATGGAGGACAATATGCCATTTGGCTGCGACTCCTTTGCTTTTCGGCTCATTGCTAGAGCCTTCTCACTATAGTACCAGTCAAAGATCGAACACATGACTTCAATCGCTCTGGCTTCATCATAATCCAGAGCGGGAAGCAGTTTTTCCAGGTAATATTTTTCTGCACAGACCTTGCAAATTGGAGCATATCCATTATTGGCCGCAAAGAGCGGGGAGGAAGATGTCAAAAAGTTTCCGTCTTGCTTTGGAAATTTTGCCCCACAAGAGCAGCAGGTGTAGACCACGGCCTTTTTGGGACGACCAACCTTTTTAGGCTGAGGGAAGGCGGGCATATCTGTCTTTGCCATGATAACCCTCCTTACAGATCACTAAGCCCTTTGGCTTGCGGCGCAACGATGTTGCCATCAGAAAAATATTTGCCGAGGTTTTCAACAGGATCAATGTCCTTATAAACACCAACCAGTTCCAGAGAACTCCAACCGAGAATGTGTTGGATAACATCGTCAGGAAGACCAGAAACAGAAAGTGCAGTAGTAAATCTATGCCTACATGCGTGCCAGTAAAAGTCTACTCCGAGTAAACGGCTGAACGTATTTGCCCAACTATTCAACGTATCGGCATGCATATGCTGCGTAGGATCGGCCTGGTCAGGAAAGAGCCACTCGGACTCGATCCCTTGCTCCTTCCGTTCATTCAGCCACATATCCAGATACGGCTTAAAATCTTTGGCAAGCGTATATACCACCAGAGGCTTGTTACCGCCACGGCCTTTTGTCTTAATCGGTTCCGGTGTCTTATACAGACTGCCAAAAATGATGTTTTCATCATCAAAATAGTGAACTTTGAACCGCACCAGTTCGCTCTTGCGTCTGCCTCCGAACATAGCCAAAGCCGCCATACACGCTTGCTCGTATTTTTGGGAAGCAACTAACTTATCCAGCAGCTCTTGGCACTGCGAATCAGATAAAACGGTCTTTTCACGCACAGGGGTATTCGGCGGAGATTCGATTGCGTGGATGATATTTCTGTAATTTGGAAATTCATCATCTAACACGTTACTAATGTAGTTTGACAGGCTGCTCAGCGTTGCCTTAATCCGGCGAATCCGTGCGGGCGAGTTCTTATTCTCGTCGATCAGATATGTTTGAAACGAGATTAAATCCCTCTTTGTCATGTCCACAAAGAACTTATTGTCGCAGTTCTGCAGCAGATAAACGAAGAAAATGTCCAGGTCATTATCGTATGCGGCACAAGTCTTGTCACTCCGCTGCATGGAATGCAAATATTGCAGAAAATCCTTCTTGAGACGCATGTTTTTCGGATTGACCTGTTTCAGCAACGCCTCACTGGTAATGTCATTTTGCACGGTCTTTCTGGGCATATGAACACCTCGCTTTCTATACAAAAACAGCGAGTGGGGGAGGAAACCCACTCGCTGTCAGACAGGCTGCTCAACCCTTGGCAACCGGAATGTCTTTCACTTCTCTCGCAATTGTCTTTGCGGGAATAAACTTAATGCCCGTCTTGGCTGGAATATAAATGATCTCGCCAGTCGAAGCATTGCGCCCCTTGCGGGCACTTCTTGCCACATGCTCAAATGTGCCAAGTCCACGAAGCCGGATCTGGTCTTCCGTCACAAGCGCATCAGATAAGCTGTTCAAAACAGCATTGACCCACTGCTCACAGCGAACATATGGGGCACCGGTATCAGCGGAAACCTTCTTGATAAATTCAATTCTAGTCATGGTGAACTCTCCTTTAATTCAGTGAAACCAGCTGAACGCTGGAAGGAATCGTTGCCCCATGCACATCCTGTCCGAGATAAATGAACCCTTCCTTTTGAGAAGGAGTCAATTTACCATCGCCATAATGCAGTTTGTCTACATCACAGCAGCACCCTTGCTCGTAGAGCATAGTATTACCGACCTTGTAGCTGCCAATCCGGTGGGTGTGGGCCATCACCAACACATGAAAATCATAGCCTTCATTCCGGAAATATTCCATGGCTTTGTTGGCAGTCTGCATCATAGCAGAAGAAAAAGCATACGGATGACAGAAAATGGCATCACCAATCTGGCAGAACCAATTATCGGTGTAGATGATCTCCACGTCTTCAAAAACCTCTTTTAAAGGGGTATATGCGACCTTGGAGTGTTCTCGCTTGTCATAGTGCTTAAAGCCATCTGCCAAGATAAGCTCCAAAGAGGTTTGAGGCATCAATTCCAAAATATCCGTATCGAGATGCTTAGCCAGATAATTCTGGAAGCGGATGTCGTGATTACCATATGTGCAAACCACACGGTGCGGACGCAGATATTCAATCAGGTCCATCAGATACTTCCTGGCTTGGATCAATTCCTCCATGGGGCTGACTCGATATGTTTTGGGAAATTTAGAGATTGCCTGGCAATCGCCAATATCGCCATTCAAGACCAGTGTGTCTATTCTTCCTGCATAGTCCTTAAATGTTTCGATTGGCAACTGGAATGGCACGTGAAAATCACTCAAACAGAGAATGCGCTCGCTTGGTTGGGAGGTGAATTGCTTGCGCTCGTATTCACGGCCCCTTGTAAACATAGCAAAGTCTTTGCGCCATTTGGATTCACTGTAATCGACGCCTTGGTCTGTATTGAGCAGGGAGGCGATCATGTCACAAGTCAGAGCGTATTCATCCTTGTGCTCAAAGAGCCGGATCCAGTAATCAATAAACGGCTCTCCGGTTTGCCGGAGTGTAACATCTGGATACTGCATGGTATCACCGCCAATTTCTGCGGTTCGGCCGATGCGGATTCGCTTTTGGAGCAGGCAAACCACGAGCAATACGCAGCAGGGCCATCGTCTGACGATTTTCCTCTGCATAATACGTTTTCTCTTTGCTTCGGTGCTGACGATTCACAATGGCGATGTGGGCAGACGGTGCCTTTTCTCGCAGCATATCCGCTTCTTGACGGGTAATCTTAATCAATCTATTCAATCCTTTTTGTTCAATGTAAGAAGAAGCTGGAAATGGGCGGGACATAACGTCCCGCCGTCTAGCGAGAGAGCGTAGCGTATTTTGTGTACTTTCGCATAGCTTCTTCTCCATAAGAGTGGGAGTTCCTTAGAACGGCAAACCCTGAAACCCTTGTGGCACAAGGCTTTGGGAAAATGGCGAAAATATATAAACCCTGGAAGCCTTGCAGCACAAGGCTTCCAGGGTTTATTAAAAAATGCGGTTTGTCTACGTTAATTCGATTGCTTGCGCCGCTTGTGTGTTACATAAACTAATTGACGTTCTCGACGTGTAGCGTCCCGACATCTGTCACAGACCTTACGCTTCCTGCCTCGACCACTCCGCCTGGTTGCAAATTGAGCTCCACATGATTCGCAGTACATGACCTGCTCGTCAGGCCCAGGCAGTACCGGAGCGTTATCCGCAATCCATTGACAGACTGTGCATCTTGTCTGCCGTAGATTGCTAGGCGAGAATAATCGACCGCAATCCACACAGTAGGCATCTGGGATTTCAACTGGCACACGCTGGACTTCTGCAGCACATTCCTTACATAAGCACTGATGCGGATACAGCGGTGTAAAACGAGCACCGCACCGAGAGCACATTTTCTGTGTCCCGGCTTGATTGGTAAGCAGATTATTGTAAATGATTTGGCCGAAGCAGTCCCACAACATAGCTTTATGGATGGCCTTTTTTTCACCGAAGAGGTATTCGACCAAAACATCAACAACATATTGCTCGGAACCGAACTTCGCCATCTCTTTCTTAATCTGCTTTGCGGCTTCTGCATATGGGTTTCCATCCAATTGGATGTCCATCTTATATTGCCCCACCTTATTGACCAGCGTTAGGTATTGGTCGATCAGAGTATGCTCCTTATCTCCAATTTCCACATCGGTGTCATGCATCAGCATCCGATAGTCAAAGGCGCCAAGTTGCTTCTTCTGGAAGTCAAACTTATAAGACTGAATCTTATCAAACAGGCGATTGACACAAGACTGATTCGCCGCCTCACACTGGTGAGGAGTCTTATCTTTGGCGTAGATGAAGAAGCGAGGGACTCTTCCATTTGCGGCAGCATTGATGCGGTCTTCCCATTCTGGTGGACGAGTCGGTTTGTAGAGGGTCTTGGCATAGTCAATAACGAAATTATTCTCCATCACTAATATCTTGACAGCATCTACATCGGGTTCCGGGGAAGCCCAAATCTTCGAGATCTTATTACTAATCTCGCCAATATTGCCGCCTGTCCATGCTGCTACCATTCCATCATACTTGGCTTCCGGCGTAACAAGGACGGCCCCGGCTTTTGCCATCGGATAATAGAGAGGAACAACATCTGCACAATTTCGTTCAGCAGCGGCAATGATCGTGCTATCCGCACAGACCAGGCTTTTATCACCGTCGTTATCGAACTGAAGTATCTTAGAGATCAAGTCAAAGCTGCTGGTATAAATGGCGTCCGTCTTGAACCATTTCTGAAGCTCCGGACTCTGGTTCCAAACGTTCTGCCGCACGGCATGCTCCTTATACAGGTGAGGGCTTCTCAGTACATCCAACTTATCTTTTGCGGCATATACTCTGGTGGCGACTTCGCCGTTCTTCAACAAGCCAGCAGGTACATCTTCGTGGCAGAACCAATGTTGGCAGGCGGCATAAAGGTCAGGAATCAGGAAAAGATACTTGCCGTCAATATCCAATCGTCCCGCTACAGCCTGCAGTTCAATACTGTTCTTCAAGTCTCGGAGGGTCTCACGGCAATATGGGTCCTGCAGCAGTTCCGGATAATAAGCCAAACTCTTCTGGAATGGGTTCAGTCTGTCGGACTTCTTGGTCGCACCAAAGACCTGTAGCATGGTCTGTCTGTCGGACGCCATGTCACGGAGCTTCCGGTTTGTCTTTTCGCAGATTTTTTCAAGCTCCTGGTCAGAGAGGTCAGTTAGCGTCTGGAGCATCTGATAGTTGAACTTGGCATTGTCGATTCGGTCAGGCTCTTCATTGCATTTACCAGCCATGCATCCATACTGCCGGAACTTCCGCTGGTACTCATCCCAACTGCTATACATCTTCCAGAGTTTGAATTGACTCTTGGTCAGAATGATCTGGATGCGCTCTTTCAGAATGTCGTGTTCCTTACCGTAGATGTCCGTAATCAAGGCGTGATTGACCAGTGGATGTTTATCATCCATCTCACGGATAAAGCGGTTAAAAGGGAAGACGGCCAGAAGACCTTTTACCCACGGAGCCCGCAGCATAAAATTCTTTCGGGACAGGGAAGGGAGGATCATGCCGCATCCATCTGTGTGGGTGATGGGCACCTCCATGTTTTCTCGTGTGATTTTGTATGTATTGGGATCGATATGATCCACCAACCCAGGTACAGCAGTCTCGAAGTCATCAATCACGATTGTCCGTTCAATAGGGAACTCCGGCCACGGGGTCGTTGCGCTATTGCAGAGGGCCAAGTATGCCAGATATTTGTTGATGTTGATGCCGCCGTGAGCATTGATCTGCTCAACTGGCAACCCGCATGTCAGCGTGTTTTCAATCTGCCGGTATGCAGACTCCTTGATGGCTACAAATTTCTTGGTACGGATCTGTCCTGCCGAAGCGGAGAAGAACACATAATGCTCTCCATTCATGAAGAAGCCACGCTTGATGATGTTCTCCGCCACTCCGAAGTAATATACCTTGACGACCACCAGTGTATCATTCACATCCGTGGTGCTCATATGCAGGCAGCGAGTCAGGCACGAATCGAAGATAGAGATGATGTTGTACGGCACGATTGCTTCTGGCCGCACTTGGCGGTCGATATCCATGTTGGTTGCAATCGTATCTTTCAGCTTCTGCTTGACTTCTCGGACTTTCTGATTGAGCTCTTTGATTTCTACGGCAGTCAACAGCTGCTGTCGTAATTCAGCAGCGGTGGTATCCTTGTGCTGCTTCCGTTTCCTTGATGATGTGCTCTTTTTGAGACGGGCACGTGGATCAGGTTCATCTGGGGGAACGGGGGGATGGTAAGTATCTCCCCGTTCCTTAGCTAGTTGTTTGCGTTCGTCTTGTTCTTTGCGTTCGATTTCCTTCCGGAGCCGTTTATCATCATTGATGCGTTTCCGGAGCTCCTGGAGTTGATGGTCTAATGCAGTCTCCTCATCGGTGTAAAAAGCAGCGGTATCAAAGGTATAAACGCTGTGCTGGATTTCGAGATTTATAGGAAACACCCCCGACGTAATCGTCGGGAATGGTCACTTCGTAAGTAGATACATCGGCTCTAACTGTCGCCAAATACTCAGCTTCCGCAGACGGATCGTCTGTGCCGAGCGGCGTGTGGTCGGGACAAGAGGTGATGGTCAGGCACCCGCATTGCTCCGCCCAATAGCAGTCAGAACAATAGGTCATTATTTCAATCTTTCTGGGCATATCAGCCCAATGTGATCATCGGCGTATTGTCAGGCCCAGCCGGAGAGGGCGCTCGTTCAAGCGGCAGCGTCGTTGCTGACGCTCCGTATCCAATCTTTTAGCAAGGTTCGCATTCGGCGGGACGGGATGTAGATCCATATCTCTTGGCCGTCCCGAATAGCAGATCGCCATATCCACTGGATCATCTCTGACAATGCCAGAAGATCCACATTCAATGGGTAGCCGCACATTTCAAAATAATCAGCGGCATCTGGATGCTCATAGATATTGACCCCGTATGCCAGATATCTTTTGTTCCGCCACTGGTTGGAAGCGCGAGCGTTGCATGGAACAAAGTGAGGCTTGATGTTTTTGTCCTGCACGTCTTCCTGAAATCGCTGGTAGGTTGTCCACATGAATTCTTTAGCCGGGCATTTATAGATGTTTTTCTGGACGTTCCGAATATGCTTGGCTAACGTCGCTATATTGTTTCCTCCTTTGCGACGATCGCCATCATACCAATTGGCACATAAGGCTTTTTCAGAGTCGCCGATTTGGTTCAGCTTCTCAATGTCCAGAGGATGGATCAAAGAGCTGAGGTCAACGGCCGGCCTGTCTCCGCATTCATACGGACAAAATTCATATAACCCAGACGGCAGCTTTCTGGTACTCCAATAAACGAAGCTGTAACCGTGCATTTTGAGATACGGGCAGATGCTCTGCGCCTCAAACATGTAGGTCAGGATGATGATCTTCTCAAATGCCTGCAGAATATGGATGGGGAAGATCCAGATGAGCACTCTGCCATGGAAGTAATAAATTGATCCGGCTCGTACTCGTTCAATCATGTCACACATCGAGGTGCCACCAAATTCACCAATGTCATCATCCACCAAAGAAACGTGCTTGGTCTGCGGATCAATCGTCACAATACCATTATCCAACAAATATTGGAAATCTCGTTTCTGCGTGGCGGTCACTGTTTTGGTAACGGCGTATGCCTCGTCTAAAATGAGTGTATACTTGCCTTGCGTGATTTCATCCAGAATATCAGGAGTATACCGTTCCAGCAGCGCGTGTGTGCTGGCGATATTTTTGTGCTGTCTCACCTGGAAACGCAGATCGTTTAGCTTAGCACCATTCCGCTTCTTCAGCACAGCAAAATGTCTGCTTGGACAAGAATCCTTGATCCGGTCTCCTTCGTCAACATACGGTGACAGGAAGATGAACCGAGCCTCTGGGGGACTCTGATTGATATAAGTGGCTGCGGCTGATGTTTTTCCTTGCCCCATCATTGCATCCACAATATACGCAGTCTGGTTAATAGCAACCAACCTCCCCGGTTTCAGGATTGATCCAGCACCCTTCAGCTTCATTGTAATACATCCCCATGGATTCGAAAGCCTCATTCATACTGTCCCAGGAATCCTGCTCATACTGTTTACAGATGGCGGTATATTTCGCGTTTGCTTCTGGAGTCGGCATATATCGAATGACTCCATCTGTACACAGATACTTGTCATACGCTTCCATCATCGCTCGGTAGATGTCGATGTCATATTCCGTGATGATGTACCCATCTGACATGATGCAGCCACACTTTGGCTCCAAATATCCGTCTTCTTTATGAATGGAATCTTCCAGGATACGATCGTGAGTGTCAGCGTACCGGCCATGACAGCCAGCAAAGGCCATCACGAAATCTTTCATGCCTTTAGCACGAGAGACAGGCAACGCCGAGATGTGGTGGCGACGGATATTGTCCTTCCATGATTGAAGATATTCCAGATCATATCCTTGGATCTTTTTTGAGTACATTTTACCTCCATTTCTACTGCCAAAATTTCCAAAAAATGGCAGTGATTTTTGCATTTTAGGGAAAATGATTCCCTAAAATTTTTTTTTGTCCTCTGCATCCGTTGCGGCGCAAGGGCTCCAGTAGGCGGCTTCCTATAAGAAAATATTTCGGGAAATTCCTTTTCTTTACGTGAGCTCGCACAGAGGACTTTTGCTCTCATTTTTACATTCAGTTTTCAAGGTTCACACAAACCGAAGTCTGCTGGAGGCGGTTTGCTCTCCTCCCGGACACCGCTTACCTCAAGGCGGCATCCGTATCCTTTACAAATCTAAATATTGTGATAGTGAGTTTCCGATACCAGCCGCCAGGCAGGGCACGTGGCCAGTGTCGTTATCATTTGCTACAAGATGTCCACCTCCTCTATAGATACGAACGGCGCTGCGTTCAACCTTTTTAAAATATCTTCATACATTCGTGGCTATCTATAGATACCGCTCACCGGGAAGTCAAGGGGTACGTCGCGTTCGTAGATTCGTATTTTGCTCGCTTCCCGGTGGCAACTCGCGTCGTCACACACCAACGTGCTTCTTGTTTTTTTCTTTTTGATTCGTTCGCTTCGCTCACTCATCGGCTTATATCAGATAAATGTCTCACACTGTGTGCTCGTCTTTCGGTGGCTCAGGATACCAGCGAGCCACGTAAAGACCATTGGAAGGCACTATTATTACCAGCCAGATTGAGATTTTTGTAACTCGCTTCAATCTCATCCTTAGTGATGCCAGCATAAGCCAATGTAACAGCAGGGGAGCTGTGACCAAGAATCTTCATCAGGAACTCCACCGCCCTGGTACGGTCAGGTGCATTCATCAAGATGTGGTAACTGAATGTCTTCCTGAGCGTATGGGTACTGGCATGTACATCGATGCCGCATTCGTCATTGATAATCTCCTTCAAAAGTCTCTCCACGCTTCGTACCGTCATCGGAGTTCCTTTACTCTTCACCCGATTGCATTGACTCTTAAAGAGGTAATCATTCAAGTCAACCGTACCAGTATCTGCAAAGTAGAGATCAGCAGCATCACAGATGGCGTCATTCAGATAGGCTTCACGGATCTTCTTGGTCTTCTGTTCTCTGATGATCACCTTGTCTCGATAGGCTGTGCCATCTTCAGTCAGGATGTGGCCTACCTTCAGTTGGAGTAAGTCACCACACCGTAATCCAAGGTTGATACCAGCAACGAACAAAAGGTTGTCCCGGTAGCGCCCTTTCTCGATCAGATATTGGCTGATACGCTGAATGTCTTCCAGATTCTTGATAGGTTCAGCAGCTTCTTTCTTCTTTTCAGGAAGCTCCTCGTCGAAGGCAGCTCCGGTTACTTGAACAGCTGCTGGACGAGCAATCTTACGGGCTGGAAGGTGACTATGATCGCCTACCTGCTGGCTGCCCGTGTCGTCACGCACCACCGTCTCTTTTGTGTTTTGTTTTTGCTTTGCTTCTAGGAATCGATTCGCTTGCGCTGCTCGCTCGTCGGGAAATTGAATGACCAAACTCAGGTCTCCTTTCTGTAGAATTTTCGGGTATCTCTCCCTCTTTTCTATACTGAGATTATACCACAAAAGCAAAAGAAATTCAACGATTTTGCAACTTTTTCTTTAAAAATATTAAAGAAATAAACGAAAGTCAACAGATTCTAAGCATTTTATGAAAGAAATGACTTGACACGTTTTGGACAGAAATAAATCACACGAGCATGTATCTGTTGGGCTTACTAAGCGATTTTCGAAAGAGCTTTTCGATTATTTTGGATAGATATTGGGAAGATCAAGAGATGGCTGATTTGGATGGGATTGAGTTATTTTGATGGTGGAGATATAGGAATTGAGAGGATGTTGTAATGACAGCAGCTGTCTGATGCCCTGTCGGATGGTTGGCGGTTGTAAACGTCCCCCCTATGGCGTAAACGTGGGAAACACGCCATAAACGGACGGACGCACAGAGGGCGGGACGGCTGTACCGTCAAGACTTGCGAGGGCCGGAACCGTCAGCACGTCCAGCGTCAGAACGTGCTATATACAATCCTATTTGCGCGCGTTCATCATAACGGCGGAAATGGTGAAAAATTTTCTCAAAAAAACTGTTGACAATTCCAACAACGTGTGGTAGTATAAGGGCAAGT